>Ga0315899_10003532_pt1 | contig 17033 bp, 15 predicted proteins | sample LakEriMetagenome_2_FD_203518 | JGI IMG/M metagenome (GOLD analysis project Ga0315899, IMG submission 203518) | Freshwater fungal communities from buoy surface, Lake Erie, Ohio, United States - Buoy 4 MA112 | ecosystem: Environmental > Aquatic > Freshwater > Lake | place: USA: Lake Erie, Ohio... | reverse complement strand
TGGAAGTCCCGAAGGTTGCGCATAAACTTGTTCCCATAAGACCTGACCACTATTGTTGACTTGCGTAATGGCAATCTGTGTAGAAAGCGAGTCTGCTTCATCCGACACATTGGCTAGCATCGTGATTGATTCATCGCTACCTAAAATGCTTTGCTTGAACATGTCGTGATTGCTGTTGAAGTTATAGGTCCATTGCTCTGCACCATTCGAATTGTATTTGATGATGATGGCATCTTCGTTGGTGCCATTATTCGCTTGTCCGGTAACATACACGTTTCCATTGGAAGCCACATGAATATTCCTTCCACGGTCGATGCCGCTGCCGCCGCTGTGGATGCTGCTCCACATCAAATTGCCGTTGGTGTTGTACTTGGCAGTGAAAATTTCATCATTGATAATGATGGGTGAGGAATTAATGTCAGTCTTACCGGTGATGTAAATGTTTCCTTGTGCATCGGTTGCCAGGTCATAGGAACGATCTGACTCATTCGCAGTGCCATTGAATTGTGTGGTCCAGAGCAGGTTGCCGGTAGTTGAGTATTTGATTAAGGTTATGTCTGAGCCGGTTCCGGAATTTTTGGTGTAACCCGAAATAATGACGTTGTTGGAGTTATCGAGCGCAATCGCATTGGCTTCCTCATCGCTTCCGAACAAGGTGCCTGAAAGACGGCGTGTCCAAAGTGTATCACCACTAGAGGTGAGTTTGCAAACGAACATGTCACGATCGGTGTCCTTTCCAACAGCATATCCGCAGAGGTAAATATTGCCGGAATTGTCCACAACGGTTTCACGCACATTATCACTATTGTCGCCAATGCCGTTCCATACTGATGAACTTACCGCATTGCCTTGCGCATCGTATTGAACCAGATAGGCATCACGTCGAGCCAAATTGTCTTCTGTGTGACCGGCAATCCAGGCCTTGCCCTGTGCATCAAATACACAAGCAGCGGCTTCATCGTCTTTACCGGCTGCACCGGCATAGATTTTTGTCCATGTTACACTGCCTGTTGAACTATAGAGTATGCTGACCATGTCATTTTGAATGGCGGTGGTTGACGCAGCATCCGAATAACCGGTTACCAATATTTCACCGCTAGGGGATAGCGCAATGTCTTGCACGATATCATCATTGGCTGCCGGGCCGTCGTAGGTAGCTGACCAAATCTGCGCTCCATTGCTGCCATATTTGATTACGCGGTAGTTGTAATTCAGGATGGCAGAGGCAGTGCCGTCGCTGCGACCTGCAACTGCGAAAGTGCCATCGGGATTTACAGCGAGGTGATCTGCGCGATCGTCCTCCACAAAGTCAAAGGCAATATTGAACACCTCAACACCATTGGGATCATACTTCAACGTGCGAAAATCGTCGTCGTTTCCATTGTCGCTTCTTCCTGTTACATAGCAGTTACCCTGGGCGTCAACACCCATATCAGCTGCACGATCAATGTCACCGTTGTCGAAGATGCGTGTCCAAACGACACTGCCCGATGCATCATATTTGATAGTCGCGTAATCATCGTCTCCGCCATTGAAAGAGCGGCCCGCAACAAACACATTGCCCGATGCATCACTGTCTACAGCTACCGCTCTGTCGGTTTCATTACCTGATCCATTGTATCGAGCTACCCACTGCTGAACACCTGATGCATTGTACTTGATGGTCAGAAAGTCGTCATTCGAAATGCTACTTGGGTCGCGATCACTTTCGCCGCTGACGATGATGTTGCCCGCATCATCAATTGCTATGGCATTGGCTTGATCGTATTGATTAAATGTTGGGTCATTGTAGTGTGCGCCCCAGATGGAATCTCCGGTCGATGATACGGCAATAGTGAAGAAGTCGAAACCAAGACCGGCATTGCTGACTTCACCTGTAGCGTAAACAGTGCCATTGTTATATGCGATTCCGTAGGCGATATCAGGGCCTTGACCACTGCCGCGCCAGCTTTTTTTCCAAAGAAGATTGCCCGATGCGTTGAACGCACAAATGAGAAAATCCGCGTTCTCATCGGTGGTGTGCGTGTAACCTGCGGCGTATATGTTCCCGGTTTCATCGGTGGCTAAACAGGTGAAATGATCGGTATAATCTCCAACACCATTGTATGTTTTGACCCAGGATTGGGTGAATTGTGCAACACAAAGTGCCGGAAACAGAAGAAGTGTGATGAGTAGTGATTTCATAATTAATTACAGGAGTTGCCGTATGCGGCTATAAATGAGGTTTCGCGTATTGTGTCGGCCGCACGTTTACGTTTCGCCCTTATGAGAGCGGAAAGTGTTTTGCAGTTCGACAATGAGTTACTGATTCGAGGTATCTTACAGTCGAGGAATGAATTTTCTTGGGAAGAACCGATAATTTATTCTTGTGGACGCTGCTTGGGAGACCCCACGGAAAAGATCCTCGAGACATTAAAGCCGAATTGAATATCGCCTTCTTTCCAACTGCCTGTTGTCTCCGTGATGAAGCCTTTTTCATTCATCGGTTTGCTATTGGTGAAGTGTAATTGAAAGACGTGACCGCCGGTTTCAATATCGAAGCCCAAGGAAAGGGAGTTCTTGTAAACGGGATCAAGCTGTCCATTCGGAACGTAAACCCACTCTGCATTGAAGGAAGATCGCTTAGTTATTTTGTAACGCCCACCGATGCCTAGCGCGTAGACATCATTCTTTTGCGTTGAGTCGGCTACCAAATTGCGGTGAACAAGGGTGGGAGCAACTTGCATACTGAGTGCATCGTTGAACTTGCGTGCCACAAGCAACTGGTGGCAATAGTAAAGTCGTGATGAGAAGTAGTTCTCGCGATTGGGGTCTTCGAAAGGAGTTGCCCGCAGCACCGCCGAGGAAAACCAGGAGATGGTCACCGGCACATTCTTTAACCCGGATGATTGGCGAAGCAACTTGTACTTGACAAAGGAATCAATTTCTTTGTTAACGTTGGAACGACCAAGACCGACCATAAGTCTGTCGGTAATACCATATTCAAACCCTAAGCGCATGTAGGCTTGATCCAAGCCCCATAAATCGCTCGCTCCTGAATTGATTGTCCCAAAACGGTGAGAGATGCGGAAGTCAAGATGCCTGGCTGCAACACTTTCAATCGAGTGCATATTGATGACACGCGTCGATTTGAAGGTGGCTATGGTGTAGTCTAATGTCGGTTCATCTTCTCCAAGAAGGGATAAAAGATCCGTCGTGTCTTGTTGCGCATGAACGGCTGAAAACAAAAACAGAGCTGAAACCATCAGCCCTGTTTTTGCATGTTGAATGAATGAAAAATTCGACATTATTTTTTGAGTTCTGTGAGTGTAGACTTAGAGATCACATCAATGACGTTCGAAATGTTGTCGGCTTTGTCACCCGGAATCTTAACTCCGAAGTCGCTGGCTTTCACAGTGAACTTTGCATCGGTAGTCACTTTGCCATCAGCTACAGTAAATGTTGCTTCTGTGGCAACAGGCTTAGTAACGCCGTGCATGGTCAGTTCACCGGAAACTTTGGCCTTATACGTTCCCGCTTTGGTGAAATTCACAGCAGCAGGGTTTTCGATTTTACCTTTGAAATTGGCCTTGGGGAATTTATCACTCTCCATATAGGTTTCGTTGAAATGCTCGCCCATGAAGGCATTTTCGAAAATGAAACCTTTGATCAAAACAGCAATCTCGATAGCTCCTGTGGGTACATCCAAGATAATCGATGCCTTGTTGTTGATCGCTTCAATCTTCTCAAGTTTCGCGTTCGATGAAAACTGAATAGTACCGTCTTTGGTAAAAAACTTCTGAGCCTGCATGCTCATGGATGCAACGAGCGCGAATCCGATGACAAAAAACTTTTTCATAGTAGTGAATTTATTTTGGGGTTACAACAACGCCTTGGTTCAATTGAACTTCTCCGAAGATGTCATTCAAAAAGCCGTTGCAAATGCCTTTGACTTCAATCATTGTGCCGCTTTGAACAGCAGGGGCAGTTGCACCTGCCATGAGGGTAACGCTCACGGTGCTCATCTCTGTGTCAGTCTTCAAAACGATTTGCGTATTGCCGGAAGCATCGGTAGACGTTGTTTCCACTTCGCCCGAGATTTGAATGACCTTGTCTTTGTACTTGGCCCATGTTGCCGCTTCATCCGTTGCGAATTCGGTGAACAGTTGACTGGAAGTTACCGATGCAAACGGCTTTTCATCGTCTGCGGTGCGGTGTGGTTTATTCCATAAATAGGCTGCGATTCCGGCGGCAATCAGCGCCATTAAAAAAAGAGCAATGATAATTTTCTTCATAATTTATTCTTGATATCCGTTTTGTTGCCATAGGGTGAACGCTTGTACGTCGCATGTATTCAGCCCGGCTGAAGGAGGCATTTGAGCGCCTGAGGAACAGCTGTTGCCTTCAACTACGCGACAAACGATTTCTTCTTTTAAGGTGTTGACGTCCTGAAAACTGCTGAGGTTGGGAAATTCGCCTGCGCCGTGACAACTCACGCAGTTGTTGTTTAAAATAGGGGCTAAACGAGCAGTGTACGTTGAGGTTGTGTCTGTGCAACTTACCGGGGTACTATACAGGTAGGCCTCGTTGTCGTAGTAGCACGAGTGAAAACTAACTAGAGTAACAAAAAGCAAAAGTGTAGTGGTTGCTGTGGTTCTCATTGTGTTTAATTATTGGGCATGCCTGCGTCAATCCAAAGCTGGAATTGCTGTTTGTAGCAAGCTGGTAGACCTGTCGTGTTGGGAGGCATTATCGGTGTACCGCCTGTTCCGTGCAAGGCATTCATGAAATCCGCATTCTCAACCATATTGATCAGTTGACTGTGTGTGCCCAAAGCGAAGCCGCCACTTGGATTGTTACCTCCATGACAACCATCGCAAAACAGGTCGATAATGGGCGCTAAGTTTTGGCTGTAGGAGAATGCCGTAGGATCACAGTCCTCCTGACACTCGTTGTTTTGAGCGCCTTGATTAATCCATTGGGCAATCTCATTCATCTGGTCTTGTGTGAGCTGCGGAGAACCTGCCGGCGGCATGGGATCGTTTTCATCCATAATGCCTTTATCCCATAAATCAGAACCGTCGAGGTCATTGGGTTCCACTTGCTGCATAATGTTTACGTAATCGGTTAGGATTACATCACTTTCCGCAGTAATGGCGTCATGACACTCAGGCACGGCGCACATGGAATTCAAAAGGGGTTGAATGGTGTTTACAAAGTAAACCGTATCAGAATCGCAGGGATCCGGGTTTTCGATGATAAGGGTGTCTGTTCCGCCATTACCGCCACCATTCCCACCGTTGTCGTCTATTATTTCGGGGTGATGCTTGCACGCTTCAAATGCAAAGCCAATGCACAGCGTGGAGGCAAATATGATGAAGTGTCGGCGCATGTTATTCAGGTCGCGAAGGTAATGTTATTGTGTAGGCAATATTATTGACGCAAGTCAATTTTTTAACGATTGTGCCTTCGATTTTAGTGGGTTTTATCCCATGCCTTGCAGCGAATATTACGCTTTTAATATTCCTGAAAGTCTGTGGGTTTTACTATCTACTGAGGAACCGCGAACCCGAATTTGCCTTTGCAGTTCGTTAGTATGAGTGTGTTTGCCGGATTACCCACTTCATACAAGGTAATGGAGAAGGAAGCTTCTATTTGTCGATTCAAACCCGAGCCATCGTTGCTGTTGTAGGACTGATTGCCGACTAAGGAAAGCGTAGCATTTTGTTGAGGGTTCACCGAGGTGTAATGCTTGCCGTTGTAGGAGTAGTCGATGAAGATTTTTTCGTAGTTCAGTTCACCGGTTTCCCACGTCGTCTGAATTGCAGGGGCGATGATGATTGCCCCATTGTTGTCCGAATTTTCAGATTCCCAAACGTCAGTGTCTTCGTTCCATGAAATTTCATAGAATCCATCCAGATTGATTTCGTCGTTGTGGAAATGGAGACGAATGAACGTCAAGTTGTCCAGCGTTAAGTTAATCTCACTTGATTGGGAAGTGTTCGATTCGAATGAGTTTCCCCACTCCCATGATTCCGCTCTTAAACCACCAGGCAGTGGTTGCGGAAAATAGAGATGGAGATGTTCGGGATTATTGCCGCTTTCTTCGTAGCGAAAACGCAATGGTGCAGACAACTTCTGGTGTCCTCCCGCATAAACCGTTTGCGTGATTTTATACTCAGGTGTTTCGTTTTCCTCGTCGAAATCAAAGTCAGCTTCAATAAGGTTAATACCTTGGTTTAACGTGATTGGAAAAACATCTTCCTGAGAGCCGTTAACGTGGTAATGGATGTTTTGAAGGTCATTGTCTCCTCCGGGGTAAATCAGCGCAAAACTGCACGTTGTAAAGCCGGAATCACTCGAGGCCGATGCAAAAGAAAGTAAGCCCGGGTCGAGAATGGTTGAATTCGCACTGTTGGGAAAACTCATATCCTCTCTGTCGTTGATCGTCAGTTTGAAAACAGATTCACATTCCAAACAATTGGCCTGAACAAAACTGCTGGTCCATTCCAATACCCCGTATTTATTGCGCTCGACATTGGTCGTTTGTATGAGTCCGCCATCTCCTGCCGCCAAGGAAAAGGGTTGACCGTCACGCAGACCGCTGATACTAAATACAGGAACTCCCGGAATAGGGTCAGCGTAGTCTTCATGCTCGCATGAGGCCAAAAGCACAAGGCCGACTAATAAAAGGAGATAGTTCTTCATGGTACAAGTTTCAAGCGGAAGTAAACGGATAGCATGGAGTTGCGATCGAATTCGTTTCCGAAGTAGTTGTTTTTAGTGACATCGGTAAGGCCATGCTCATAGCAGGCACCGAGGGATTTGTTTTTGCCCAGGGCATATTCATAGTTCAGGCGAAGGCTATGACGAACGGGCGCAAATCCTTCAACATACCCCTTTGCCGTCACCCGATTTTCTTGGAGTGATTCATAGGTAGATGCCATACCCGTTTCAATATGATTATCGGCCGTTAACAAGTAACGCGTCGACCAGCCCAACCCGACGCTATGGTTGGCGGTCAGCTTGACCATGGCACCTATACCGGCACCTGTTTCATAGAAACGATCGGTATAGTAGCGATACGTTGTGGATGAATATCCTTGACCATACGTTACCTGTTCTACCACATAGGGATCGGCAACACCGCTAACCGTGTTGAACTGCGCTAAGAATTGACCGCTTATCTTTTTACTGAAGGCATAGTCAAAGCCCAAGGCTGCTGAGGCATCCGTTTTAAATGGGCGCGATTGGAAGCCGTGGTCAGCCCATGCCTTAACACCGACCAAGGCAAACAAATTCCAGGCGCGGTAAGGAGCTTCAATGGTTGGATGATTATGTCTTAGATGACGTTCGCCCGATAAAGCGGACAAAGGCAAGTAAGCAATGGTTGTGACGTTGGATCTTTCAGCTAAAGCCTGATATACTTGAGGTTCTCTATAGGATTGTTGACCATTGTCAACGATTTGAGTTGCCGACGATGCTGCTGTTGGTGAAAGGCGCTCCGGTTGTGATGCTCGCTCCTTTTTCCTTGGAGTTGGCCATACTTTGCCTTCGGAATGCGACAGCTGACCGGGCAATTCGACGCCACTACTCATCGAATCACCCAAATCAGTTGTCCTGCTAGACAGGTTCTGCGTTGCCTCTGAAGATTCAACAGCGGGACTTGTTCTATGCTCTTTGATAGTTCCTTCACCCGTTTCCAAATCAATTGTGGGCGAAGTATGTTGAATGGGATTTGTTTGTGTTGAAGTCGGGGTCGAATCGGTTGAAACCAGTTCCTGCGACTGCTTGGAAAGTTGCAAGTAACCTACGCTTCCCCCGATGAAAAGCAGAGCAGCGATTCCGATGAATGCCAGACGCTTGATGTAAATTGCTCGTTTGGTTTGTCGGTACTTACCCAAAGCCGCATCGAGGTATTCCTGACGGAATTCCAATCCATCCGGAATAGAGTCAAAATCGATATGTTGCTTATTGCTCTGCATGTTTTTTCGGCTTTTCTATTCCGAGTCCTTCGCGGATCCTGCGTTTAGCGTCTGAATAATGCCAGGCGCTAGTACCTTCACTAATCCCGAGCATCGCTGAAATCTCGCTGTGCGAGTAGCCGTCGATTGCGAATAGGTTGAACACTTTGAGTGTCATGGGCGGTAGCTGCAGTGCCTTGGTGCGAATCGCTTCCAGCATTTCTTGTTGCGCTCCCGACAAATCACTGTCTTCGCTTCGGTTGGCTGTATTTTCAGGAAGCCCGACGCGATTGCGGTCTTTCCAAGCCTTGTTTTTTTTGAATTCGTTGATGATCGTGTTGATGGTCACTCGGCGTGCCCAAAGTTCGAAGGGAACTTCCGGCCTGTATTGTTTGAGATTCATTAAAATCCGCACAAAGCCAAGATTCAAATACTCCACCGCTTGCTCTTTGTCCGATGCGTAACGCCAACACGTTCCAATCAACTGCCTGTAGAGGAGCTTGTACAGCTCGCTCTGAGCACGTTGGTCTTCCTTCAGACAACGTTCCAACAGGGATGATTCGATGCGTGATTCCAATGCAATAGCGGTAAAGGGCTCTTGCACAGAGCAGGCACATCAAGCAAATTCAGCGGTTTTCACCAATAAATTCAATTGAAATACAAGTCCGCTTTGAGCTTCCTTGGGTTTGGTTCAAGTTTTTTTGCAGTGGCTGCGCGAATGTAGTTCGAATGAAGATAATTCGTGCACCAATCCTATGAGACTGCATAACAGAGCAGAAGGTTGTTTTATCCCAAGAAACCCCGTGAAGCCTTTACCGGTAGCGGTTTTACGTCCTGCTTAGATATCCCAGGTAAACACCAACTTCTCTGAGGTCGGATGTGCCTGGCAACACAGGATAAAGCCATTGGTGATTTCTTTGTCCGTGAGCGCATAATTCGCATCCATTTTCACCGTGCCTTCCGTCACTTTCGCCATGCAGGAGGTGCATACTCCGCCTTTACAGCTGTAAGGAGCGTCCATACCGGCGTCAATTGCCGCATCCAGCAGGCTTTTTCCGTTTTCAGCGAGTTCGAAATGTGTTTCGGTTTCGTCTATGATTGCAGTTACTTTCGTCATGTCTTAAGAGTTAAATCGGTTAATTATTGGTTGATGCTCTCTCCAGTCAATCGCATCAAGTTGTTTGTCGATGATGTTTTTTTTATAAATGAAAAAGGTCGCGGGAATAGTGAAAATGCCCAGATCTTTCAGTGATTCAACGTGGATGAACTCAATACCGGCAGGCATGTTTGCGCGCATCACATCCACTTTTTCGTAAGAATCATCTGTCAAACAATAAAAGTGGATACCGTGTTCAGGGTAGAACGAATACGATTCTTTTAACCAGCGCAGTTCCTTTAAGCATGGGCCGCACCAGGAAGCATAGCAAATGACAATGGAACTGTCAGCACAATGATTCAGCAAGTTGTCAGTGGATCCATTGGCAAGCGTCACGCTGACCTTGTCCAACGCAATATCCGGCACTCGGCGATATCGCCAAAAGTAGAAGATGGCAACGGCGGCCAGCACAAACACCAGCGTGTAATTCACCTTCATTATTCGCCGTGCATCGTTTTCATCATTTCCTCGGGAGTCGATACTACATAGCCTTCAGGGATGGTGAATAGTGAATCGCTTACGGGTTCAAGGGAAATTTCGACAGTAGTGACGTTCATGGTCATGCGTCCATTCTGCACACTATACTCGAAGGGCATTCCTGCAAATGACGCGTATTGCTTTGGATTGATTGCGATTTCTTTACAATACCACGCACTCATTGTACTCTGCTCGCCGCTTTTGGTGGCATAGGTGCATTGCACCTCGTGACAGGTGTAACCCAGAATGTTTTTGGTTTTCCCGGTGTCTTTGCACGACATGTTTTGTGGAAGAGCTGCAGCGCCCTGGTCGCCCGCCAACTTGTTTAAATCGTCAAGGGTTGAAACCAGCGCGATTTTTTTCCCCATCATATCCATCAACGTCACTGACTCGTTTTTATCATAATCCGCAAGAGTAACAATCAATCCCATGAACGGCGATTGCATTTCCGTGCGGGTGCGCGAGCCTTTGACCCATGTGGTGCTCTTGATTGGGTCCTTCGCGCTCACCGGTGCATTCGGATCTGTGACCATCACGATTTGTGTTACGGTTTTGCCTTCGAATTGCTGCGCTTTTACAGATAAGAGCGAATAAATCGTCAATACAAGGAATAGAAGGAATTGCTTTTTCATGGGATACATTAATAGTAGAGTAGGTATTGAATTTTTTCGGCGGTTTTTTCGGCGTTAGGCAACATCGTTTGCTCAAGCGTGCTGTTAAGCGGAATCGCCGGCAGGCATTCCGATCCTAGGGTGCTAACAGGAGCATCCAGATAAGCAAAGCAAACTTCGCTGATGCGTCCGGCAAGCGCCGCAGCAAAAGTGTTATTGGCCGGTTCTTCCGTGAGCACCAAACAGCGATTACACTTTTTGACAGCATTGAATACGGTCTCTTCATCCAGCGGATTAATGGTACGCAAATCCACAATCTCGACCTGGCCGGGGAAGTGTTTGGCGGCAGATTTTGCCCAATAAACACCCATGCCGTAGGTGATGATGGCCAGTTTTACTTCTGCTGTTGCTTCCTGCACGATGCGTGCTTTGCCCAAGGGAATGATGTAATCTTCCGAAGGTTCAATCGTACGCGCATCCTCAGTGCCCTTCACCTTGCTCCAATAAAGTCCTTTGTGTTCCAGCACCACCACCGGATTCGGATCGTAGAAAGCTCCTTTCAGAAGCCCTTTCAAGTCTGCGCCGGTAGAAGGGTAAACCACTTTGATTCCGCGAATATTGGCTAAAACACTTTCTACACTGCTGCTGTGATAAGGACCACCGCTGCCGTAAGCCCCAATCGGAACGCGAATAACCGCGCTCACAGGCCACTTGCCGTTGCTGAGGTAGCAACTGCGACTCACTTCGGTGAATAGCTGATTCAAACCCGGCCAGATATAGTCGGCAAACTGTACTTCCACTATCGGCTTCAATCCTGCGGCACTCATGCCCACCGTACTTCCGATGATAAACGCTTCCTGAATCGGCGTATTGAACACGCGACTATCACCAAATTTCTCGGCCAGTGTGGCGGCCTCGCGAAAGACGCCACCCAACCTGCGACCTACATCCTGTCCGTATAGCAGCGCTTCGGGATGCTTGGCCAGAATTTCCTGCATAGCGAATAATGCGCTATCCACCATAACCGTAGCTTCCTTACCCGCCGGCTCTCGCTCACCCTGTTCACGGGTAATCGGGGTAGGCGCATAGTCGTGAAGGAATAAATCTTCCGGACGTGGGTCTTCAGCTTGCAGCGCTCGCTCATAATCAGAAGCGACGTGCGTGCGTGCCTCTTCCTCAAGAATCTGCAACTGACTTTCTTCGAAGCCAAGAGACTTCAATTGCTTGATGAATTTTGGAAAGGGATCACGCTTTTGAGCGCTTTCCAAATCGTCGCGGTACCATTCGCGACGCACGCCGCTGGTATGGTGCCCCAACAAGGGAACTTTGCAATGCACCAACCACGGTCTGCGGTTTTTGCGAATGTCTGCAATGACTTCTTGCAGGGTATTGAAACAATCGACGAAATCAGTGCCGTCGAGCGATTTTACACGAATGCCCGGAAAGGCTTTGGCGAAGGTCGAAGCATCACCAAAGCGAATCTCCGACGAATGTGCGCTGATATCCCATTCGTTGTCTTGGACAAAATAGAGGATGGGCAGCTGCTTCAAAGAGGCCATGTGAAAGGCTTCGCTGACCTCACCCTCGGTCATGGCAGCATCTCCGATAGAGCAAACCACAACGCCGGTGCTTTCATCCTCCGTGCTCAGACCATGCTGCTCTTTGTACTGAAGGCCCATGGCAACGCCCGTTGTGGGAATAGCCTGCATACCCGTTGCCGAACTCTGGTGCGGAATCTTGGGCATGTCGTCTCTTCGCAAGGAAGGGTGACAGTAGTACGTGCGTCCGCCCGAAAACGGATCGTCACGCTTAGCCATCAATTGCAACATCAACTCATAAGGCTGCATACCAATGCCGAGCATAATACTATCATCGCGGTAATAGGCGCTCAAGAAATCCTGTGGGAGCAGTTGAAGGCCGAGTGCCAATTGGCAAGCCTCATGTCCACGCGAAGTTGCGTGAACGTATTTGGAAGTCACCTTCGCATGTTCTTCATACAAATCGGCCATGCTTTTGGCCGTGGCCATCAGCGAGAAGGCACGCAGTAATTTCTCGCTGGTCAGTACCTGACTTTTTTTCGAATCTTTTTTCTCAAGGGTCGCCATTCCGCGGCATTTGGGGATTGAGGCGCAATTTACATCGAACCCGTCACGGCATAGGCGCGAAATGGTCAATATTTCCATATGGCTATAAACACTTTGAGCGGTTACGTTAACTTGCGCCAATGCAACTGCCTTTTTTCAAGTATCATGGCACCGGAAATGACTTCGTGCTCGTGGATGGACGCAATGGCGAAGGTGATCTTGAACTCGCCCAAATCGTGACGTTGTGTGATCGTCATTTCGGTATTGGAAGCGATGGCCTAATCATCATCAAGAACCATGCTGACGAGGATTTCGAAATGGTGTTTTACAATCCCGATGGGTCACAGAGTTTTTGTGGCAACGGAAGCCGCTGCGCAGTGGCATTTGCTCGTCACTTGGGCATGATTTCCAATCATGGTTCATTCAAGGCTATTGATGGCGTTCATTTCTTCATGATGCACGATTCGGGATTAATGGAAAAACCGGAAATCCACATCCGCATGCGCAATGTCGATGCCGTGGAAACATGCGGTGAAGACCTTCTGCTCAATACAGGATCGCCCCATTACATCGTCAAGTGTGAAGACTTAAAACAGTTGGATATCCTGCCTGCGGCGCGTGCCATTCGCTACAATGAACGTTTTGCGCAGGCCGGTGTCAATGTCAATTTTGTGCGCTACGGAAATGGTGAACTGTGGATGCGCACTTATGAGCGTGGAGTAGAGGCCGAGACGCTGAGCTGCGGCACCGGTGTAACGGCTGCTGCCATCAGTCTGGCGCAAAAGGATCACTCACTGGCGGAGATTCGGGTTCATACTGAAGGAGGTGAGCTGAAGGTGAAGCTATCGCATACCGACGGCGGATTCGATGATATCTGGTTATGCGGACCTGCAGAAAAAGTGTTTGAAGGAGTTATTGAACTATGAAGTTTTCCCTCAACAAACGTCCCCTAGCGTTCATTGCGGCCTTCTTCGCATTGTTGTTTCAGCTAAACGCACAAATTCCGAAGCTGTCTGATCGGGCGCGCTTTTCCGTGTTGACCTGTTCGCCGGGTGCTGATTTGTATTCGTTGTTCGGACATTCCGCATTCCGCTTGCAGGACTCCATCGGCGGACGCTATTACGATGTCGTCTACAATTATGGAACATTCCTCTTCGATGAAACATTCTATGTCAAATTCGCCAGAGGGAAATTGGATTACCTTCTACAATCCTCTACGTATGACGATTTCATTGCGTCCTATGAATACGAGGGCAGAGGTGTTTGGGAACAGGAGCTTCGCCTGACCTCTCCTGAAAAGCAACGCTTGTTTGAATTGCTTCAAACCAATTTGAAGCGCGACAACTGCACCTACCGCTACGATTTTTTCTACGACAATTGTTCCACCCGTATTCGCGATATGTTGATGCGTGCCCTGGCCGTTACCGATACCGCGCCGTGGGGATTCCGCTCCATTGCCTTGGACTCAATGCGAAATCACAGCCCCATTCAATTTTCGTATCAGCGGCCGGAAGATCAAACGTATCGCAAGGCGATTCAAACCTACCTCGATTACCAGCCGTGGAGTGATTTTGGAATCGACCTGGCATTGGGTCAGCCGTGTGACGTGAAGGTGGGCGACATGGGCCTGATGTTTTTACCGGATTCACTCATGAAGGAACTTGAGTTCGCAACCGTTGACGGAGAATTACTGTGCGATGCACCTGCGCAGTTATTGCCGTTGAATGTTGAGCTCACCGTGAATACAGGGTTCAGTCCAATGGGCGTTTTCTCCATTTTCCTTTTAATGCATGTGGTATTGCATGGCGTCTATCGCTCTCGAAACACGTTTCTCATCACGGACTACATCCTATTTCTAGTGCTTGGATTGTTGGGTTGCCTAATGGTGTTTCTCTGGTTTTTTACCGATCACACCACCACACACCTGAATTGGAATTTGCTCTGGGCGCACCCGTTGTTTTGGGTGTTTTTCTTCAGTCGAAAACTATCGAAAACCGTCATGCGTCGGTTGGTGATTGTTTTCTTTTCGCTCGTTGCAGTAGCAATGGTAGGTTATCCACTAATTCCGCAATCGTTCAATCCAGCCGCTTTCATGCTGATGCTAGCCCTATGCATTACTTTTGGAAAGTGGCTTGTTCAGTTTAAACGTTTAAATCCATCAACCGATTCATGAAGCGAATTTCAATGATGCATAGTGCCATCGGCTTTGCCTTCGCAATCCTGTGTGCCATGACCTTCACCCGGTGCTCGCGCAATGAGCCAACGGTATGGGATGCCGATGTACTGGTGCCGCTGGCAACCGGTCGACTGACCTTGTCGAATGTGGTGGATGACTCCGTGCTTTATGCGGATGCATCCGGACTCTGGCACGTGAAGTTTGAGCGTGAGCTTGCCGATTTTAATCTCGATACGATTGTCGCCATTGATGATACCACGATTGCTGTTGGATTTGAATTGCCGATATCGGGTGCATATGATCCCGGAAAATTAGCTCCGGATATCGTAGAGGAAATTCGATTGAATCTGCCGTCGACGCAATTACGTCATGTTCGTTTTAGCCACGGAACGTTGGAGTATCGCTTGATTAGTGCCATTCAAGGTGATTTGATTTGCAACTTCGCTCTTCCCGGATTGAGTCGCAACGGTGTGGCAGAACTGATTCGGATTGAAACGAACCCCGGCACAGCGGCGTCACCGTTTTCGCAGTCGGGTAGTATTGATTTGACCGGATATGAATTGGCGCTCACGGGGCCCCTGAATAACGATTACAATGTAGTCGAAACGATTTTGGGAATTCAGGTCGACCCCGCCGCGAGTGGCCCGGCAATAGTGCTCCTCAACGATGTGGTTCAAATGGAACTTAAATTCGTTGAGCCCGGTGTTGAATATGCCGATGGATACTTCGGACAGCACAATTACACCCTCAATGAATCTGTTGAATTGGATGCATCTGTGAATCTCCCACAAGGGACACTCGATCTTAATGGCGCGGTCATGAATGTCAATATCCGAAATGCTGTGGGCATGGACGCACAATTACACTTTACGGGATTGCGCGGTTTTGATTCGGCAACCGGCAATGCCATCGAGCTAGATCACGCTCCATTGTTCGCCCCGCTCAACATCGCACGGGCTGCACGCAATGGATCCACAGTTACGGCGGAAGAGCATCAATACACCCTGAATTCCGATAACAGCAATCTCGATGCGTTCATGGAGTTTCTGCCAAGCGACCTCACCATGACTGCTGATGTGGTGTTGAATCCACTGGGAGATGTTTCGGCCGGTAACGATTTTATTTTTTTGGATGATGCCCTCAGCGCAAGGGTTGCACTCGATATTCCCTTGCGCATTGGCATGCAAAATTTGACTTTCCGCGATACGCTGGAATTAACCAATGATGCGGTTGAAGCACTGTTCAATGGCGACTTATCGCTATGGTTGAAGAATGAGTTTCCCATTGGCGCGCGTTGCACGCTCCGGTTATTGCAAGGTGGCGATTTGACAACAGTGGTGGAAGGCGCACAGATTGATGCCGCATCACCGACGACATCGGTCGGCGTCACGCAAGCGGCTGAGTCATGGATAAAGATTGCACTTACTCCGGAGATTATCGGACAAGTGAATGATACCCATCAACTGGTCATTGATGTCGCGCTCGATACTCCAGGAGCCGGCAGTGTCGTTGGTATTTACGAACACTATGGCATCGACTTTAAGTTGGTGGCCGATGGTACTTACACCTTTGAACTTGGACAATGAGACAATTACGCTTTTTCATTCCGTTAATCAGCTGCTGTCTGTTGGCGACGTTAAGCGCAACGGCCCAGTTACCGTCCGTGATGTTGCTCTCGCAAGACACAGCAATTCGATCGAGCAATGCGTGGGTAATGGCATCGGCAGCGGGCCAGGTGGGTTCCAATGCACTCGACATGGACTTCATGCGTAAACTAACGCTGGGTGGACGGATTTCGAATGATCACATAGACCGCTTATCCGAGGATATGTCGTCGGACAATAGAGCCGGTTATGCGGCATCCGGTGAATTGACGTTGATGAATTTCCGTGACACGCTCTTTGTTAATCCGGCCATTGGCCTCAAGGCTACAGTTGGTTCATCTTATCACGGATACGCCGGATTTTCTTCCAACCTGTTCTCAACGATTTTTCAAGGGAACAATACCTCAGCGGGATCAACCGTGGAGTTGGGACCTGCATTCATGATGCAGCAAGCGTGGCAGAAATTCGGTCTTGGAATTTTTGACAAGCGCACCCTGAGCAGTGTGACGCTTTCGTTGGTTGAAGGGCAATCCTACCGCTCGTTGGTCATGAATAGCGCGGATTTTTATACGTCCACTTTCGGTGACACGTTGCGGATTGCACCGGACGGCGAGTATAGCCGCTCCGATACCTCTCGAACGGGATGGGCCAATGGCAGCGGTGTGGGTGTTGCCCTGGATCTCGATTACAATTTACCCTTGGCTGATAACAGTGGGTTCATCAATCTTTCTATTCGCGATCTCGGCGTAGTGTTTTGGAATGATGCGTCTGAGCAATACACGGTTGGACGTGAATTTGCGTGGACAGGTTTCGACGCGAACCCATGGCTCATCAATCATGATGATTCATTGGTAGCGCCCTCGCCGCAGGATTCGCTGTTGTCATCGCGCCGTCAGACGACCTTCATGGCGCCGTTGCCTATGACTTTTCAATTGCGCTACCTGAAGCAATTCGGAAAGGGCCACTTCTACGAGGTCGGTTG
>Ga0315899_10003531_pt1 | contig 17036 bp, 18 predicted proteins | sample LakEriMetagenome_2_FD_203518 | JGI IMG/M metagenome (GOLD analysis project Ga0315899, IMG submission 203518) | Freshwater fungal communities from buoy surface, Lake Erie, Ohio, United States - Buoy 4 MA112 | ecosystem: Environmental > Aquatic > Freshwater > Lake | place: USA: Lake Erie, Ohio... | reverse complement strand
CGATGCTGCCGACGATGAAGCAGGCGGCGATGACGTTGAAAGTGACCCCTGCTGGGAGGGGTTGCTGACGGGGTTTGGAGCGAGAGGGCCGAGCCATGGGAGTGGGAGGGGTCAGGCTGAGGGGAGCCGTTCTGCGACGCGGAGGCGGGCGCTGCGGGAGCGTGGGTTGGCGGCGAGTTCGGCTGGGGAAGGGGAGATGGCGCGTCGGGAGGGGAGGGAGAGGCAGAGATCGGGGTTGGGGCGCGGGGCGGGCCACTCCGGGCGATCGGTTTCCGGTTCGCTGAGGTGGCGCATCCAGAGTTTGACGATTCTGTCTTCGAGGGAGTGGAAGGTGATGACGGCGATGCGGCCGTTGGGGAGGAGGCAGGGAGGTGCGGCGGCGAGGGCGCGCTGGAGGCAGCCGAGCTCGTCGTTGACGGCGATGCGGAGGGCCTGGAAGGATTTGACGGCTGGGTGCTGGGCGCCTTTTTTGGGGACGACCGAGGCGATGACGTCGGCGAGTTCGGTGGTGGTGGAGAACGGTTGGGAGTCGCGGTGGCGGACGATGGCGGCGGCGATCCGGCGGGAGGCGTGTTCTTCGCCGAGACGGTAGAGCGTGTCAGCGATGTCGGATTCCGGCCATGAATTGACGATGGAGGCGGCGCTGATGGCGTCTGACTGGTCCATGCGCATGTCGAGCGGGCCGTTGAAGCGGATGGAGAAGCCGCGGGAGGCGTCGTCGAACTGGTGGCTGCTGACGCCGATGTCGAGGAGGATGCCGTGGAGAGGGCCGATGGCTTCGCGCTGGAGGATTTCGGGGAATTGGTCGAAGCGGGCGTGGAAGATGCGGAAGCGGTCGGGGAAGGCGGCTTGGAGGGGGGCGGCCTGGGCGATGGCGTCTTTGTCGCGATCGATGGCGATGACGGAGGCACCTGCGTTGAGGAGACGGGTGGAGTGGCCGCCGCCGCCGAAGGTACCGTCGAGGATGGTCATGCCTGGGCGAGGGGCGAGGGCGGCGACGACCTCGTCTGGCATGACTGGGAGGTGGTAATCCGATGGGCCCGCGGGATTGGGAGGGATGTTGAGCCCGCAGTTGGGCCGCTCCGTTTGGGGGGAGGGAGGCGCTGCGGGATCAGGGGCCGAGGGCATGAAAAGCTGGCAGAGGAGCGGGTTGAAAAAGAGAACTTAGAAGTTAAGTCTTTGGAAATTTCGGTCAATGGGAGATGGAGGAAACCGCGGTAATTATGGTTTTTGTGCGAAAGTGGTTTTAGTTAAGATTTGCGAAAGATCAACGTTTTTCCCGGTTTTTTGCGAAATGGGGGGAAGGGAGCGGGTGTGGGTGGAGTGGCTTGACGGAAGGGAAAGGTCTTTTATAGTTCGCCGATGAAATCCCCCTCCTGCCGCCTGCTGGTTGCCGCCGTGGCGCTTGTCCAGAATGTTGCTGTGGTGGACGCGGTGGCGTTGCCGAATCCCTTTAAGAAGAAGGTGGCGGAGAGTGTGCCTGCTGCGCCTGAGTTGAAGGCGGCGGAGGCTGAGGCGTCGCGGATGTTTTCGGAGGCTGCGGCGGATGAGGCTGCTGGGAAGACTGGGGCGGCGGAGAAGAGTTACCGGCGGATTGTGCGGGATTATCCGTTTACGAATGCGGCGCCGGCGGCGCAGTTCCGGCTGGCGGCGTCATTGGAGCAGAACGGGAAGTTGCCGAAGGCGTTTGATGCGTATCAGGAATTGATCGAGACTTATAGGAAGACCCCGCAGTTTGCGGAGGCGCTGGATCGGCAGTACGGGATTGCGATGCAGAGTCGGACGGAGCGGACTGGGTCGTTTTTCGGGATACCGCGGAAGGTGGATGCGACGGATCTGATTGGGATGTTCGGGAAGATCATTGCGAATGCGCCGCAGGGGAGCCACGCGGCGGAGGCGCAGTTTGAGATCGGGCAGATTTATGATGACGACAACGAGCCGGACATGGCGATTGCGGCATATAAGAAGGTGACGGAGGATTATCCTCAGAGTCCGCTGGCGAAGGAGGCGCAGATGCGGGTGAGTAAGAATTACATCGGGAAGGTGAAGGGTGGGAGCCGTGATGAGTCGAACATCAAGGCGGCGCGCGTGGCGACGGAGGATACGATGGGATTGTTTCCGGATCCGGGTGCGGATTTGACTGGGACGCAGACTGAGATTGACGAGGCGGCGTCGGAGAGTGCGTTCAAGACGGGGCGGTACTATGAGAAGCGCGGGAACCTGCGCGCGGCGATGATGTACTACACGGAGGTGCTGAAGGCTCCTGGGAGTACGCATTATGAGGAGGTGCGGGACCGGGTGAACGAGATGAGCAGCCGGGATCCGAAGCTGATGGATTCGGTTCGGGATTTGAAGGTGAACACGACGGAGCTGGCGGTACCTGCGGCGAGTGATGTGAAGGGGCGTGCGGAGTATTTCGGGCCGCCGATGCTGGCGTCCGGGCGGGTGAAGAAGAGTGGTGAGGTGAAGCGGCCGGGGATGAGGCAGGGGGATTCGGTGCCGATCACGCCGATTGAGGAGCCGGAATTGCCGACTGGGAGTGACAAGGCTGGGCGGCCGGATGATTCGCTGCTGAATCCCGGGAGTGTGCCATTGCCTGATCCAGGTGCGGCGGTGCCGCCGCCGGTGACGCCTGGGTTGGAGCCGCCGAGTCTGGGGCCTGACGGGGGTGCTCCGCCGCAGATTCCTGCGTCTGGTGGCGGGGAGAAGCCTGCTGACGAGAAGAAGGGCGAGGGCGAGAAGAAGGCTGAGTGAGCGAGGTTAGATTTTCCGAATTGACTCCATGATATCTTATACTGGTTTTGTGCGTGCTGCGGTTTTTGCTGTGGTGGCGGTGGTGTTTTCGAGTTGTGCCGGGTATCAGATGGGAGCGAGTCGGCCGGCGGCGATGGAGGGAGTGAAGACGCTAGCGGTGCCGTTGTTCCGGAACAACACGCTGGAGCCGAGGGCGTCGTCGATTGTGTCGAACAACGTGGTGAGGTTGCTGCACAATGACGGGACGTTCAAGCTGGTGGATTCGAGTCTGGCGGATGCGGTGCTGAAGGGGACGATCACGCGATTTGACCGGAGGCAGTTGCGTTCGGCACGGAATAACAGTTTGCGGACGCGGGAACTGGAGCTGCGGGTGTGGATTGATTACACGGTGGAGACGCGGACTGGGGCGGTGCTGATGCGGGGGACGGCGAATGGATCGACGTCGTTGTTCCTTGATCCGAATTTCCAGCTGACGGAGCGTCAGGGGATTGATGATGCGTCGCTGCGGGCGGCGGAGGATCTGGTGAGCCGGTTGTGTGAGGGATGGGGGTCGGATGCGTTTCAGGTGGATGCGACCGGGCGGGTAGTGCCGGTGGCAGGGGATGCGGCGGCGCGGTCGGCGATGCCTGGGTTCATGCAGCCGAGGGTGAGGTGAGTTGGGGGGATGGGGCCCGCATCACAGGTGGCATCTTCTGGGGTTGTGGGGAGAGGATGAAGTCAGCCGGTCTGGGCGGCGTGCGGGATTCGGGCAGAAGATAGGTATGTTCTGAGCGCCCAGATGATTGCATTGCAACGGCTGCGGCCGTTTTCATGATTGGGGTGGGTGCGGAGGGTTTGATGAGCGAGGAGACCGGGCTCTTCGGGGTCTTCATAGTCGAGGGGCAACGCAAGAGGACAGCCATCTTGCAGTTCTCAAATCATCGCATTCTCTCGATTCTGGAATGCAATTTCTTCCGGACATCATCGTTTTGTATCACCGTACTCCACGCTAAAGCGGCGTCCTTATCACCAGTTTGAATACAATATCCAACGGCGACAGCAGCAGCTGAATCCTTCTTTTCGCCAACAGGCAGCGACCGCACCCAGGTTGTTGCCTCGCTAGGCTCCTGATTGAGCCATGCTGACGTAAAACTCGAAACAGCCAGCGTCGATAAATCCCGATTGTCACCCTATGTATCCAGCCATGGAGCTGCTTCGAGGGGGTGCGCCCTGCCAAGATTCAACGCAACTTCACTCACCGTTTGCGTGTTCCAAAGCCTCGAATCAGCAGGCAATTCAAGCACTTTCTTCCAATCAGAACCAAGAGATGCCGCAGCGATGAAGCCGTTCATCAGCTCCATGTCATTAAGAGACGTCACGGTCTTGAGCGCGGAATCGAAACCAAGATCGTCAGCGAGTCTTTTCGCGGCGATCGCAACTACGGCATCTGCAATGTCTCTGGGAAGATTGCTTCTATCAATGGACACCAAGTTCTGGAACGTCAGCCGGTGACCTCGCGTAAAAAGCTCATCCCGGAACACATCGGCATCTTCGATCGAATCACGCCGAGCGAATCGTATCGTCACTGCAATGAAATCGTCATCTGACAGTTGCTTTACAAACGCTCTGAGTTTTGAAGTTCGACGAGCTCCCAAAGGCTGATTGTCAATGACCTCAAAAGCATCGGCGACAGACTTTTCAAGTATTCGACTTGCCTCAGCACTCGTTGAGGGATCATCCGTCGTCGACTTGAGGTGATCCGCACCGAGCGCGTTGCCTCCACCAGTCGACTCTGTCGCATTCGAGTTCTGCGGCGCGCGATTTCTGACCGTTGACTCTACCGATTTGTCGCAACTAACGATTAGAATCAAACCACCAAACAGAGCAACATTCAATCCAAGGCTGCGCTCCATCGAAGGAAGGATGCTGAACCGTGTGAAATGTGTTTTCATGAATGGAATTGACATTTTATTGCTATTCCGACCAACCGTTGGGACCGAAATCGTGATGTCTGTTCTGTCTCGTGGGGAAATCCAAGCGGCTGGCAGTGAGAATGAACCTCGATGTTGAGAATACCGGAATGCCACTAGCGGTCAAAGTCTTTTGCGAAGTGGCGCGACGTTTTGGCCGGGATCTAAAGGCGTGCAGGAGTGTGGCCGCGGGACACTGTGCCTTCCGGATGGTCATTGGTGCGACCGTTCCAAGCGAAGGGCGCCGCTCCAATTCGAGGGGAACTGGTGGTCAGCCTGCTGATTCGTGTGCGCGCTGGCCTTGATCGTCGGGAAATGACGTGCAGATCCGCCTGACGTGGCTGCGCAGTCCGGCCTTCAGTTTTGCTCCCTGCTTTTCAAAGGGAGCGATACGAAGGTACCGATCGCCGTTCGGAGCAGTGACCAGTGACGAATGGTTGCTCTCCAAGGTCTGGACCGCTTCGAGCAGCCTTTTGACACGAGGAGTGAGGATTGTTTCGCGCAGGATGGCCATTGTTTTCGGTGCATGGACTCAGGATGAATGAGATCGAAGGGCATGGGGCATCCGGAGATCTGCAGGGGTCAGGTGAATCAGCAATGATGACACCGTGGGAGGTGCAGCGCGCCATGAAGTTTCAGGAGGGCCTGCGGGTTGGGAGGGGGTGGGCGGAGATTGGTGTTTTGTCGCGAGGGCGAGAGGGGGATTTGAGATTTGAGATTTGAGAGGGCTGGTGGGGAGAGGTGCGAGTACGGAGCCTCGCGTGCATGGTACTTGTACGGAGAGGGCGGGTAGGCGTGCTCCGCACGCAGAGAGAGCTGTGATTCTCCCAGCAGTCCAGAGCCTTCGGCTGGCTTGTTCGGAGGGCTGGTTTGGAGAGGTGCTAGTACGGAGCCTCGCGTGGCCGGGCTTGTGCGGAGAGGGCTGGCAGGCGTGCTCCGCACGCAGAGAGAGCTGTGATTCTCCCAGCAGTCCAGAGCCTGCGGCTGCTTGTTCGGTGAGGGGGAGAGGGGCTCGCGCGGAGGCGCGAAGGGCGTAAGGTGGCGCCCTTTCAGGGCTTTGGTGTTATGGTGTGGGAGTTCCTGGGGCGTTGCCCCAGGCTATCATATTTTGCCCCTTTGGGACTTGGAGATGCGGTCACAGGCAGGATGGCTGGGGCACTTTGACTGGTGGGTCAGTGGGTTTCGAGCCATGACTTGATGGTGTCGGCGAGGCGGCGGCTGATGCCTGGGACGGAGGCGAGGGTGTCTGGGGTGAGGCGGCGGATTCTGGTGACGGAGCCGAAGCGGGCGAGGAGGGCGCGTTTTCTGGTTTCGGAGATGCCGGGGATGTCGTCGAGGATGCTTTCGCCGACGCGGCGTTTCATGAGGAGCTGGTGGTAGCCGTTGGCCCAGCGGTGGGCTTCGTCGCGGATGCGCTGGAGGAGTCGGAGGGCACCGGAGGTGTGGGGGAGGATGAGAGGATCGGGGGTGTCGGGGCGGAAGATTTCCTCGCGTTCTTTGGCTAGGCCGATGATGGGGAGGGAGTGGAGGCCGAGACGCTGGAGTTCTTCGCAGGCGCTGGAGAGCTGGCCTTTGCCGCCGTCGACGATGACGAGGTCGGGGAGGCGGACGAAGGGGTGGAGCGGTTGGGAGGGAGGGGAGGATTCGAGACGGCGGAGGGCTTCGAGGGGGGATTCCTGGGAGGCGTCGGCCTGGTCTGGGCCGAGGGCGTGGCGGCCTTCGAGGAGGATGCGCTGGTAGCGGCGGCGGACGACTTCGGCCATGGAGGCGAAGTCGTTCTGGGTGCTGACGGAGCGGATGCGGTAGCGGCGGTAGGCGGCGGTGTCTGCGGATCCGTTGGTGAAGCGGACCATGCTGGCGACGATGTGGTTGGCGGAGATGTTGGAGATGTCGAAGCATTCCATGGCGAGGGGGATGCGGTCGAGGCCGAGGATTTCGGCGAGTTCCCTGACATCTTCCATGGGGTCGATGTTGGGGCCGGTGATGCCGCGTTGTCTGGTGAAGCGGCGTGCGGGCTGGAGGGTTTTGCGGAAATCGGCGAGCATGTCGCGGAGGTCGGCGGCGCGTTCGAAGTCGAGTTCTGCGGCGGCGGCCATCATTTCGGCTTCGATCTCCTTGAGATGGTCGCGGGCGCGGCCGTCGAGGAACGAGCAGGCGTCGTTGACGCGTGCGAGGTATTCGGGGCGGGTGATGCGGCCGATGCAGGGGGCGGAGCAATTGCGGATGAGGTCATTGTGGCAGTGGCGGTAGTCGTTTTCGCCTGGGGTGACGGGTCGGCAGGAACGGAGGCCGAATTGTTTCTGCATCCATGTGAGGGTGGCGCGGAGACTGCCGCTGTGGGCGAAGGGACCGAAGTAGCGAGCGCCGTCGTCTTTGCGGGTTCTGGTGAGGTGGAAGCGTGGCCATGGTTCCTCGGTGTGGACCTTGAGGAGGAGGAAGCGTTTGTCGTCGCGGAAGGAGATGTTATAGCGGGGCCGGTATTCCTTGATGAGACGGCCTTCGAGGAGGAGTGCTTCGGGTTCGTTGCGGACCGTGTGGAATTCGAAGTCCCAGATGCTGTTGATGAGGGCGCGGGTTTTGAGGTCGGCGAGGCGGGTGCGGGAAGGTTGGAAGTAGTTGCTGAGACGGCGGCGGAGGTCGCGGGCTTTACCGACGTAGATGATGCGGTTGAGGCGGTCGCGCATGAGGTAGACGCCTGGTTGGTGGGGGACGTCGTGGAGTCGGGCGACGAAATCAGGTTTTTCGCGCATGGGTCAGCGGGTGGCGGGGACGGAGAGTTGTTCCGAGGTGGCGGAGTTGGCGAGGATGAGGGCGGACGGGAGGATGGCGGCGATGCGGACGGGGATGCCGCCGGCGTCGAACTGGTCGCCGGGGTGGATGGAGAGAGGATCCGGGTGGTTGCCGATGCGGACGAGGGCGGACCATTCGGGGGATTGGACGAGACAGCCGCGGACGGCGAGGAGACGGTTAGGGTTGTCGTCGCGGCGGAGCCTGACTTCGGAGAGGTCGGAGAGGTGGGTGGTGCCCGTGCGGAGGGGGACGAGACGATGGGTGATGGAGTCGATGATCCAGCCCGAGGTGCCGACTGGGTCGCCGGAGGAGAACGTCAGGGGCTCCGGGGAATCGGCGAGCTGGAAGGAAGCTGAGGAATTGTCAGGGGCGACGGCGGTGAGGGCGAAGGGCCATGCGCGCGGGGAGATGGTGATGGAGGAGAATTGGGCGGCGGCGGCGGCGAGGGAGGAGGCGGGGGTGCCGGGCCATGGCTGGACTGGGGGCGGAGGGGATGGGAGGGTGGAGGCTGGCAGAGCGGGGGCGGCCTGGCGGAGTGTGATGGCGAGGGCGTCGTGGCCGTTTTGTTCGGCGTGGTCTGCTGCGGAGAGGGATTGGAGGTCGAGGGCGGTGGGGATTGCGCCGCGGAGGAGGAGGAGAGTGGCGGCGTCGTCGCGGCCGTGTTCGGCGGCGAACATGAGGGCGGAGCGGCCGTCGGAGGCGGCGGCGATGGGGTCAGCGCCGGCGTCGAGGAGGGCGGCGATGGCGGTGGTGTGGCCTTCGAGGGCAGCGATTTTGAGGGCGCGGTCGAGTTGGTTAGGGGTGATGGGGGCGAGGGCGGCGATGATGGGGGCGTGGCCGTGCTGGGCGGCGGTGGCTAGAGCGGACCAGCCATCGGGGTCGAGCCACGCGGGGTCAGCGCCAGCGCGGACGAGGGCGGAGACTGCGTCGAGGTCACCGGAGGCGGCGGCGGCGAGGAGGATGGGACCGCCTTTGGGGCCGGAGACGGCGGGAGCGGCACCTTGATTGATGAGGAGCGTGACGAGGTGGCCGTGGCCGGCGGAGGAGGCGCGGGAGACGGCGGAGGTGCCTGAGGAGTCGGTGACATCGGGGCGCATGCCTGCGGTGATGAAATCGCGGAGGATGGATTCGCGGCCGTCGGAGGCGGCGCGGAGGAAGTCGTCGACGGAGAAGGCGTAGCCTGAGTTGTGGAGGCGCAGACGGGCCTTGTCTGCGGGGTCGTTTCGGCAGCTTGGGGAGAAGGCGATGAGGAGCAGCAGCGCGGAGAGCGCGAGTCTGGGCATGGGGTTTATTGATGGACGGGGTGGGGCGGGTCGCAACAGGGGGGGCGGAAGGTGTTGCAATACGGGGTGTGGCGGGGACGTAGGGTGACGGGACTGAAGAATCAAATGCTGCCATGAGAATGAATCATCCATCCCGTCGTGACGTGTTGAGAACAGCCGGGTGGCTCGCGGGTGCGGGGGTGGGGGTGGTTGAGGGTGTGGGGGCGGAGGAGAAGGGAGCAGGGGGGCGGGCACCGCTGATGGTGTATGTGGGTACGTTCAGTTCACCGTTGAAGGACGTGTTGCCGACGCAGGTGGATTTGCCGCCGGGGAACGGGCGGGGGATTCATTTATTCCGGGCGGATGGGGAGACTGGGGCGCTGACGGCGGCTGGGGTGGTGGAGTCCGGGGTGAGTCCGAGTTGTCTGGTGGTGAGTGCGGACGGGAAGTTTTTGTATGCGGCGAACGAGACGGAGCGGCGCGGGGCAGGGAAGGTGGGGACGGTGAGTGCGTATGCGGTGAGCGCGGCGGATGGCGGGTTGAAGTTGATCAATGAAGTGGAGTCGGGCGGGGCTGGGCCGACTTATGTGAGCCTGCATACGGGGGGACGGTTTTTGTTTGTGGCGAATTACTTTGGCGGGACGGTGGCGGTGCTGCCGGTGCTGGAGGATGGGCGATTGGGGGCGGCGGTGTGTGTGCGGGAGGATGCGGGGGAGATCGGGCCGGCGAGGTCGGCGCATGCGCCTGCGGGGAGTTTTGCGTTCAGCGGGCATGACCGGACGCATGCGCACATGATTCGGGCGGATGCTGGTGGGAAGCATGTGCTGCACACGGATTTGGGGTTGGACCGGCTGTATGTGTGGCGGTTTGACGAGAAGAGCGGGGAGTTGAGGCCTGGGGAGCCGGCGTTTGTGTCATTGCCGCCTGGGGATGGGCCGCGGCATTTTGATTTTCATCCGGACGGGCGGCGGTTGTATGTGATTCAGGAGGAAGCGTCGACGATCACGGTGTTTGACTATGACGGGGAGAAGGGCGTGCTGGCGGAGCGGCAGACGATTTCGAGTTTGCCGCCTGGGTATGCGGGGAGCAATTTCTGTTCGGGGATATTGGTATCTGGGGATGGGCGGTTTGTGTATGCGGGGAACCGGCTGCATGACAGCATTGGGATTTTTGCGGTGGGGCGGGATGGGACGCTGAGTTTTGTGGGGGAGGAGTGGACGCGCGGGAATTATCCGAGGAGTTTCAGCATCGATCCGAGCGGGCGGTTTCTGTACTGCTGCAATCAGCGTGCGGACCATGTGGCGGTGTTCCGGGTGGATAAGCGGACGGGGCGTCTGGAGTTTACGGGGAACTATGCGGCGGTGGGGAATCCGTCGGCGGTGGCGTTTGTGGAGTTGAAGGGATGATTGGGGGCCGTGGTGGTCCGAGGGTTGCGCGTGGCGAGGGGAGGGGTTACGGCGGGGGGGTGAATTCCCTGCGCCGAACGTTTCATCCTGCTGTGATCGTGCTGTTGTTCACGGCGGCGTTCATGGCGTTGTTTTTTCTGTGGCCGATACTGGTGACGGTGCAGGAGGCGTTTTTGAAGCCGCGGGCTGGGGGCGGGCGGGTGTTTACGCTGGAGTATGTGAAGCTGGTGTTCAGCAATCCTGTGTATGTGGAGGGGTTGGTGAATTCGCTGAAGATGGCGTTGGGGAGCACGCTTGGGGCGATGGTGCTGGCGCTGCCGCTGGCATTGCTGGCGGCGCGGTGCGAGTTCCGGGGGAAGCTGGTGTTGACGTCGCTGCTGCTGGTGCCGCTGATTCTGCCGCCGTTTGTGGGGGCGATCGGGGTGAAGCAGATACTTGGGCAGATGGGAGCGTTGAATGCGCTGTTTGTCGGGATGGGACTGATGGATGCGGGGCATCCGGTGGATTGGCTAGGGGCGGGGAGGTTGCCGGGGGTGATTGTGATGAACAGCCTGCATCTGTATCCGATTCTTTATCTGAACATCACGGCGGCGCTGTCGAATCTGGATCCTGCGATGGACGAGGCGGCGGAGAATCTGGGGTGTGCGCCGGTGCGGCGGTTTTTCCGGGTGACATTGCCATTGGCGATGCCGGGGATTTTTGCGGGGGCGAGCATTGTTTTCATCTGGGGATTTACGGAGTTAGGGGTGCCGCTGATTTTTGACTACAGCCGGGTGACGTCGGTGCAGATTTTCGACGGGGCGAAGGACATGGGGGGGAATCCGCTGCCGTATGCGCTGGTGGCGGTGATGCTGGTGATCAGCGTGCTGCTGTTTCTGGCGAGCAAGCTGGCGTTCGGGCGGAGTGATTATGCGAGTGCGGGGCGGGCGAGCATGGCGGCGCAGATGAAAGTGCTGCGTGGGTGGAAGGGGATGGCGGCGGGTGGTTTCTTTGCGCTGGTGATTTTTCTGGCGGTGCTGCCGCACATCGGCGTGGTGCTGACCTCGTTTTCGGGGGATTGGTACGGGACGGTGCTGCCGGCGCATGGGACGATGCAGCATTACCGGGATGCGCTGGGGCACAGCCTGACGGTGCCGTCGATTCAGAACAGCCTGAAGTATGCGGGGCTGGCGACGGTGTTTGACTGTGTGCTGGGATTCACGATCGCGTGGATCACGGTGCGGACGAAGCTGCCGGGTAGGCATTTGCTGGATGCGCTGTCGATGCTGCCGATTGCGGTGCCTGGGCTGGTGCTGGCGTTTGGTTATCTGGCGATGACCCGGGAGGGGCAGGTGTTCCGGTTTCTGATAGGGCCGAATGATGATCCGCTGCTGCTGCTGGTGGTGGCGTACAGCATCCGGAGGCTGCCGTATGTGGTGCGGAGTGCGAGTGCGGGGTTGCAGCAGACGAGTCCGGTGCTGGAGGAAGCGGCGCAGAATCTGGGGTGTCCGCCGCTGAAGGCGATCTGGCGGGTGACGCTGCCGCTGATTTCTGCGAATCTGATTGCGGGGGCGCTGCTGGCGTTTGCGTTCGGGATGCTGGAGGTGAGCGACAGCCTGATACTGGCGCAGAAGCGCGAGCATTTTCCGATCACGAAGGCGATTTACGAATTGTTCGGGAATCTGGGGAATGGGGATGCGCTGGCGAGTGCGCTGGGGGTGTGGGCGATGGTGTTCCTGACGATTACGATCAGCGGGGCGGGGTTGCTGCTGGGGAAGAAGCTGGGGGCGTTGTTCCGGGTGTGAGGGAGGTGATGGTGTGTTGTCAGGGGGCCAGGGTGACGGGATTGCGCTGGGTGCCGAGGCCTGCGACGGAGGCTTCGACGAAGTCGCCGGGTTTGAGGAATTCCGGAGGGTTTGCGCCAGCGCCGACGCCTGAGGGGGTGCCGGTGGAGATGACGTCGCCTGGGAGGAGCGTCATGAAGCGGCTGATGTAGCTGATGAGGAAGGGGACGGGGAAGATGAGGTCGGCGGTGGAGCTTTGCTGGCGGGTGTGGCCGTTGACGGAGAGGGAGAGGTCGAGGGCGTCGGGGTCACCGGCTTCGTCGGGGGTGACGAGGATGGGGCCGAAGGGAGCGAAGGAGTCGGCGCTTTTGCCCTTGGTCCATTGGCCGCCGAGTTCTTTCTGCCATGCGCGTTCGCTGACATCGTTCATGATGGCGAAGCCGGCGACGTGGTTGAGGGCGTTTGATTCCGAGACGTGAGAGGCTTTGGTGCCGATGACGATGGCGAGTTCGACTTCCCAGTCGGTTTTGGCAGCGCCTGGGTGGATGAGGATGGGGTCGAAGGGGCCGGACCACGCGGAGGAAGCCTTTTGGAAGAGGACGGGTTCGGAGGGGATGGCGGCGCCGGTTTCGAGGGCGTGGGCGCGGTAGTTGAGGCCGACGCAGATGATTTTGGAGGGTCTGGCGACAGGTGGGCCCCAGCGGACGTCGTCGGGGATGCGTGGTGCGGAGGCGGCGCTGGAGTCGAGCCATGCGCGGAGACGGTCGATGCCGTGGTCAGCGAAGAAGGATTCGTTGAAGTCGGAGGTGACGGCGGAGGCGTCGATGCGTTCGGTGCCGATGAGGACACCTGGACGTTCATTTCCCGCGGAACCGTATCGGATCAGTCTCATGCGGACAGATGGGGCGGTGGCATAATGGGTGCAACCATCAAAGCAAACCAGCCATGACCCGCCGCCAATTTGTCCATCGTTCTGCTGCCACCCTGTTGTTGCCTGCTGCTGTGCGAGCGGCGGAGGGGGCGGGGAGGTGTTATGAGATGCGGGTTTATGCGGCGCATCCCGGGAAGCTGGATGCGTTGAATGCGCGGTTCCGGGATCACACGTGTGCGTTGTTCAAGAAGCACGGGATGACGAACGGCGGGTATTTCATGCCTGTGGAGAATGCGGAGAGGAAGCTGGTGTATTTCCTGTCGTATGCGGATCGGGCGGCGCGGGATGCGTCGTGGAAGGCGTTCATGGCGGATCCTGATTGGAAGAGTGCGGCGGCGGCGTCCGAGAAGGATGGGCCCTTGGTGGCGAAGGTGGAGTCGCAGATTCTTGAGACGACGGATTTTTCGCCGGAGTGCAAAATGGAGCGGAAGACGCCGGAGCGGGTGTTTGAGTGGCGGACGTACACGACGCGGGAGAAAGTGCTGCCGAATCTGCTGGAGCGGTTCCGTGGGAACACGTGCGGGTTGTTTACGAAGCACGGGATGACGAACGTGATTTACTGGACGCTGGCGTCGGGGCAGCCTGGGGCGGATGTGACGCTGACGTATCTGCTGGCGCATGCGTCGGCTGAGGCGGCGGCGGCGTCATTCAAGGCGTTTCGGGCGGATCCGGAGTGGACGCGGGTGCGGGAGGCGTCGGAGAAGGCGGCAGGGGGGAGTTTGACGGTGGCGGACGGGGTGAAGAGTGTGATGATGGTGCCGACGGATTATTCGCCGCTGGCGTGAGTGGGGGGAAATTGGTGGATTTTGGAGTTGCGCGAGGGGTTTGAAACGGTTAATTTCTGCGAGTTGACTGAACCACGCGCCCATTGCCTGACCGTTGCTCTGCTGCGTTGCATGATGATGCCCGCAGGCTGCCCGGTCGTTTTGAGTTTGGCGGAAGGCCGGACAGAGCGGCAGGATGCGACCTATTGATCGGATGACGGGTATTGATGTGATTCAGTTTCGTACACCTACCGGGCTATCCGGTCGAACCCCTGCTGCGCCCGTCGCGCGGCGTTTCCGTTGAAACACCAACCTGCTCACGCTTATTCCTGCTTATCCTTCGAGAAATCAACCGTCCCGGGCCCGGGACACCACCCGAGTGAACGACCGCATCCGGGCACCCCGCATCCGTGTTGTCGACGGGAATACCGATCAGCAGATTGGGATCATGACGCCGCAGGAGGCGATTCAGATTGCGCGTTCGAGGGGGCTTGATGTGGTGGAGGTTGCGCCGGAGGCGAAGCCGCCGGTGTGCAAGATCATCAGTTACGGGAAGTGGAAGTACGAGCAATCGAAGCACCAGAAGGACAAGGGGAAGCAGAAGGGTGGGAAGGTGAAGGAGATGAAGTTCCGGATCAACATTTCGCCGCACGATTACACGACGAAGATGCAGCATGCGGAGGAGTTTCTGGATGAGAGCAACAAGTTGCGAGTGGTGTGTCAGTTTCGTGGGCGTGAGATGGCGCATCCTGAGATTGGGATGCGGTTGATGAACCGTGTGATTGAGGATTTGAAGACGATGGCGCACGTGGACATGATTCCGAAGCAGGCTGGGAGAGCGATCAGCATGACGCTGTCGCCGATTGCGCAGCATTTGCGGCACCGGAAGTTTGAGAAGCCGAAGGTGGCGTATGTTGAGGACGTGGGGGATGAGGATGATGATGACGACGAGGATGAGCGGACGCCGCATGTGCACACGCTGTCGATGGACGAGATTCTGTCGCACATGGAGGAGGACGACGGGCGGCCGAAGCGCCGTCATTGAGAGAACGGCTTGAGTGGAGCGGGATTCCTGTGGTGGGCGAGGCTGCAAATGCGGCTTTGGTACTACGGGGAGACTGAAGTTCGTGTTTTTCGTCCTGGACGAAGTCACGGAAGACTGCCAAGCATGAACATCCGCTGGCAATAACTGGCGGATACCCCGGATGAAAGACAACCCAATGTTTCAGAACAGGAAGCGCCCGCGCCGCTATAAAGGCCGCCCGGGATCTTCGTCTGCCCCCAACTCTTCAGAATCAACCGATATGGACCCCAATACCGAAGAATCCGGCGAGCTTCCGATGGAAGTCGTCCAGGACATAGCGGAGGCGGTCATGGCGGAGCAAGCCTCTGACGCTTCTGCGTCAGAAGGTGGCGCTGCTACGAACGACACCCCCTCCAATGAAGCCTCCCCGAGTGAATCCATGCCGCCGCGGCATTCCCGAGACCCGCAGGGGTCTGGTGGGCGTCGTGGTGAACCGCGTGGTGATCAGCGCGGCGAACCCCGAGGTGATCAGCGCGGTGAACCGCGTGGTGATCAGGACTCGCAGCAGCGTCGCGAGTTTGACCAGCAGCGTCGCGAGCAGGAAGCGCAGCGGCGTCAGCAGGAGCAGCAGCGTCGCGAGCAGGAGCGCCTGCGTCGCGAGGAAGACACGCGTCGTCGTGAGCAGGATCGCCAGCGGCGCGAGGCTGAGGACCGTGCGCGGATGCCTGTGGATGAGCTTTGCAAGAAGGCGTGGGACATTTACCTTGCCGAGGTGAGCGAAGAGGGTGTGGAGTTGTTTCCTGACAATGATGCGCGGGAGTTGGCGCGGAGGAGCTTCCGGCTTGCGGAGATTTTTCTGCAGGAGGAGTTGCGTGCGCGTCGGCCGCCATCGCCGCCGCCAGCGCGCGAGTACCGTGAGTACCGTGAGCCGCGGAATGGCGGTGGTGGAGAGGGCGGACAGCCGGAAGGCCAGCAAGGCCAGTCGGGTGGTGAAGAGGCACCTGCACCTGCAGCGGCCGCGGCGCCTGCTGGCGAGTGACGGACTGAGTCGCTGAAAGAATCACGGGAGGTCCCTTAGCGGGGGCCTCCCTTTTTTATTGGGAAGTGAGAAGTGAGAAGTGAGAAGGCAGAAGGGCAGAAGGCAGAATGGAGAAGGGGGAAGTGGGTGAGGTGTGCGGATTTTGGGCAAAGTGTGGCGCATATTGCGGGAATGAAATGGGAGGTGGCATGTTCCCGTTTGCATGGGGGACTGCGAACCGAGTAACATGGAACACAACGTTATGGATCTTACTACAACTGCATACGGCACGTGGAGCGGCGGACGCTTCATGCATTTTGGCGAACAGCTTAACGACCAGCGATTTGCGGAGGTGATTCGTTTTGCTTATGAGCAGGGGGTGCGGACGTTTGTGACGGCGGACGTGTATGGGGTTGGGCGAGCGGACGAGATGCTGGGGGAGGCGTTGGCTGGGATTGACCGGTCGACGTACTGTCTTGTGGGGACGGTGGGGCACGACATTTATGAGGGTGTGCGTGACGGGTCGAAGGGTTATCCGCGTTTTACGGAGCCATCGCTGCGTGGGCCTGAGGGGTATGAGGGGTATTTGAAGATGGCGACGGAGAAGTCGCTGGAGCGTTGCCGGACTGATTATTTTGATATGGTGATGCTGCACAATCCGGATGAGCGTGGGTACACGAGTGATGCGGTGTGGCAGGGGATGGCGGCGTTGAAGGAGGCTGGGCTGACGAAGCGGTTAGGGGTGGCGCCGGGGCCGGCGAATGGGTTTGCGTATGATTTGATTCACTGTTTCGAGCGGTACTGTGAGTTGATTGACTGGGCGATGCTGATTCTGAATCCGCTGGAGCCGTGGCCGGGTGGGTTGGTGTTGCCTGCGGCTGAGGAGTTCGGGGTGAAGGTGCTGGCGCGGGTGGTGGATTATGGTGGTTTGTTTCACGGGGATGTGCGGCCTGGGCATGTGTTCCGGCCGGGGGATCACCGGACGTACCGGCCGGCGGGTTGGGTGGAGGCTGGGTGTGCGAAGATTGACCGGATGCGGCCGATTGCGGAGAAGTACGGGTTGAGCACCTTGCAGTTGGCTGGGTTGTGGAATCTGGCGCAGCCTGCGGTGGCGAGTCTGGTGCCGACGTTTATTCAGGAGGCTGGGGAGAATGCGCGGCCGATTGAGGACAAGATTCGGGATTTTGCGGCGATGCCTGCTGGTGGGGTTCCGTTTACGGCGGAGGAGATCGAGGAGATCCGGAGCATTGGGGACAACACCGGGTGCATGGTGCTGAAGGGTGCGAGCCGGAGGCACGAGACGAGTGAGCGGCCTGACGAGTGGGCGATGCGGCCGGAGTTGGAGGCGATTGGAGCGAAGTGGGGGTTGGCGTCG
>Ga0315899_10003530_pt1 | contig 17040 bp, 13 predicted proteins | sample LakEriMetagenome_2_FD_203518 | JGI IMG/M metagenome (GOLD analysis project Ga0315899, IMG submission 203518) | Freshwater fungal communities from buoy surface, Lake Erie, Ohio, United States - Buoy 4 MA112 | ecosystem: Environmental > Aquatic > Freshwater > Lake | place: USA: Lake Erie, Ohio... | reverse complement strand
CAAAAAAGTGGATTTTGGCGCTTTTTTATGCACTTATATGCATTTTTAAAATGTAAAAAGGCCTGAAAAACAGCTGTTTGCGCGTTTTTGCAGGCCTTCCGGTGGTGTGGGCCGGGATCGAACCGGCGACACAAGGATTTTCAGTCCTTTGCTCTACCAACTGAGCTACCGCACCATTTTTTACCAGCTTTAAAAGCATCTTGACTTGTCATCGAGCTTTTCAGCGGAGTGCAAATATACAATTCAATCTTATAAAAAAAACAGGATTTATATTCATATTCAATATTCTTTACTTGGCCCCTTTTTCTTAGTGCTTCTGTATTTGATATCACGGACACAAGAATCGGTTCCTTGGTTCAATAAGTTCAATGTGGTCACTAAGTTTAATCGGTTTGGAAGGTTTGGTATGTTGATACCACCAAGATAAGTTCAGTAAGCGCCATTTGCACGCTAAGTAATTATTATCAATCACTAATTCCAAATCATAAATCCTTCATCAAAACATTCTTCAAGTGCATCCTCCCATGGCAGCAGGACTTTCTAATCAACAAACCTCTATCATTGTTTTCAACGCTTGTGTTGCTTTACATTCACGTCGATAATTGTAAACTACTCAATTGTTTCCTATGCACATGGAGATTCATGATCACACTTACATCAAAGAGATTCAAAAAACATTTTCCGACTTTTATCCTTTTTTGTCGCTGAATTTTTACACAGGCCATCATGGAAAATATGAATCCTCGTCGGAAAAAAATTGGATAGATCCGAATCGGAAAATTGGTGAAGAAAGATCATCTCATTTGTCTGCGTTAATAGAAATACAACCGCATTATCATGTGGCTGATGTGGAGCGTGAATTCATGGATAGACTGGGATTATCGGTTCAAGTGATGAAAAAAGAAAAGGAACAGTGGGAACAAACTACAGGGCTTGATAATCTTTCGCTTAAAGATTTGAATATTCTCGGCAGAAACTCTTCAGATGAATTTGTGGTGGAAGATTATGACAAAAGTTTTGAGGAGGAATATTGATCACTCATCAATTCCCATACTCACAAAGAAACTTAATCCGCATGATCTTGAGTTGCTCCCAGTTGAAGTTGCTGTCGGCGAGTTCTTCCTGTGCAATCTGAAGTGAGGAAGTGTCGCAGCCTTTAAAATATTCGATGATCTCCTCCTGTTCGTATTCATCCACCATTTCATCAATGGCATAATTGAGATTGAGTTTGGTGCCGCTCGCCACAATGGATTCCATCTCTTCCAGCAGTTCGTCGAGGCGAAGGTCTTTGTTTTTGGCAATCGTTTCCAGCGGAATTTTTTTATCTACGTTCTGTATGATGAAGATCTTGTTGTTGTTTCTGTTCAACACGCTCTTCATTACAAAATCATCGGGCTTGATGATGTCGTTCTCTTCCACATAAGCGGCTATCATTTCTATGAAAGGCTTTCCGTAACGGATTGCTTTTCCTTTGCTTACACCGCTGATCTTCTCCAGTTCAGGCATCGAAGTGGGGTACATGGTGGCCATGTCTTCCAGTGAGCTCTCTAGAAAAATGACGAATGGCGGCAGATTTTTTTCTTTGGCCACTTTTTTTCTGAGCTCTTTCAGTTGCTCCAGCAATTTTTCGTCCGTGGCTCCAGATGTGGCGGCAGCAGCTGCGCCTTCATCTTCATCGGCATTGGCTTCTTCAAAAAGATTATTGAGTGCTATAGGAAATTTGGCGGGCTTCTTTGCGAAAGCCAGACCACTCTTGCTGATCTTGAGTACTCCGTATTCCACAATATCTTTTTCAAGTATACCGCGCAGTAACATTTGTCTGATCAGGCTGCTCCAGAAATGGGGTTCTTTATCATTACCGCAGGCAAATACCTCCAGCTCTTCGTGACGGTACATCTGTACCTGCTTGTTGGCCTTGCCGGTGAGGATGTGTATCACATAATCAATGGTGAAATGCTCTCCCAGGGCTTTCAAAGTTTTGAGTACAATCGCTGCTTCTTCTTTCGCTTCTATTTTTTCTTTGGGATGCAGACAATTGTCGCACTGTCCGCAGCTCTTGCTGTCGTCGAATTCCTCACCGAAATAATACAGCAATGTTTTTCTTCTGCAAATGCTGCTCTCGGCGTAAGATAAAGTTTCGTTGATGAGCTGTGCGCCTACTTCGCGTTCGCTGAGCGGCTTGTCTTTCATCAAATGTTCCAGCTTGGCAACGTCTTTATGGGAGTAATAAAGCATGCATTTGCCTTCCAGTCCGTCTCTTCCGGCTCTTCCTGTTTCCTGATAATAATTTTCTATCGACTTTGGAATATTGTAATGAATCACAAATCTCACATCTGGCTTGTCGATACCCATGCCAAAGGCGATGGTAGCCACAATCACATCTACTTCCTCATTGAGAAACTGGTCTTGTCTGCTGGATCTCAGCTTGGCGTCTAACCCTGCATGGTAAGCGACGGCTTTGATGCCATTGGCCATGAGCATACCGGCAAGATCTTCTGTGGTTTTGCGGTTGAGGGTATAGATAATGCCGCTTTTGTTTTTGTGCTGATGGATGAAGCGGACGATACTTTTATTGGTTTGGTCCACATTCACCTTTGGCAACACTTCATAATAAAGGTTGGGCCTGTTGAATGAGGAAATGAAGATCTCTGGTTCGCGCAAGCCCAGGTTTTTGACGATATCGCTTTGCACTTTGGGTGTGGCTGTTGCGGTCAGGGCGATGATGGGCAGATTGGGATTGATCATCTCCATCATTTCTTTGAGTCTGCGGTATTCCGGTCTGAAATCATGCCCCCATTCCGATATACAATGCGCCTCATCCACGGCAAAAAAGGAAATCGGTATGGACTTGAACAGGTTGATATTGTCTTCTTTGGTCAGGGTTTCCGGCGCCACATAGAGCATCTTCGTCTTGCCTGACTGCAGATCTTGTCTTACAGTTTTTTGCTGGTTCTTATTCAGCGTACTATTGAGGAAATGGGCTACGTTATCGGTGTTGCTGTAGCTACGCACCAGGTCCACCTGGTTTTTCATGAGCGCGATCAGGGGTGAAACAATGATGGCTACTCCCTCCATCATCATGGCGGGGAGCTGGTAGCAGAGGCTTTTGCCGCCACCGGTAGGCATGATGACAAAGGTGTCTTTTCCAGCGAGCAGTGAATGGATGATGGATTCCTGCGGACCTTTGAAGCCATCAAAGCCGAAAAATTGCTGCAGCGGTCCGAGAAGATCAGGCTGTATTACAGCTGTGCCTGCGGCTTTTTTTTCCGATTTTTTCGAAGCTGATTTTTTTGTCACTGCCATACATGCACTATTTCACACAGAATAAGATAAGCTGATTTTTGAGGGGTTACGAAGTTAACACTTAGCTGCTGCAATTGCAACCTTATCTTTGATGATTTGAGGTCAAAGTCTGTTTGTTTAATGTTTTAACAGAATGTTAAGGAAAAGGTTGAGAAACAGGAGGGGAAATATAGACGAGGGTGTTCAATTCTTAATCTAAATTCCAGGGTGTCCGTAAAAGACCCTATAATAATTTTGAAAAAACTGCGAAAATGCTTTCCTCAGATAATAGGTAAAAATTCCAGGGTGTCCGTAAAAGACCCTGAAGTTACAAGCTGTGATTTACGATTTAAATGCTTATAAATCAATCTGTTAATTCAAAAAAATGATAGCGCACATCTAGCCGCCCTCAAAATTATTTCAACCTTTTCCAAGTGTGATGTCATCAGAATATTACGTTTAAAATACCATATTCAACTTCATTTTCTCATTATCATGCTCTCTAAAAAGACATCCTCCCCTCAGCGTTGCTCCAAGTTTGCATTCTCAATGAATTCAAGTAGGTTTGCACTCCATCATGAATCATGATTCCATCATAGCCTCCGGCTTGCGTACAGTACGTGTTCAGACCGAGTCTGTAAGTGGGCTGAATCAGTTTATCAACGAGGATTTTGTTGCTGCTGTGCAACAAATCAATGCCTGTTTGGGCAGGGTGGTAATCACCGGTATCGGTAAGAGTGCCATCATAGCCCAGAAAATTGTAGCCACTTTCAACAGCACCGGAACGCCTGCTTTGTTCATGCATGCTGCCGACGCCATTCATGGTGATTTGGGAATGATCAGGGAGGCGGATGTGGTAATGGTCATTAGTAAAAGTGGCGACAGTCCCGAAATCAAGGTGTTGCTTCCATTGCTTAAAGGGTTCGGTAACAAGATCATTGGTATGGGAGGAAATACAGCTTCCTATCTAGCCAACAATTGCCATATCTATATTAATACAACCGTAGCTCAGGAAGCATGTCCCAACAATCTTGCCCCCACCAGCAGTACAACAGCACAGATGGTCATGGGTGATGCGCTTGCGGTATGTCTGATGGAACTCAAAGATTTCAAAAGTGCCGACTTTGCGAGATATCATCCCGGAGGTGCTTTGGGCAAGAAACTCTATCTACGCGTTGCTGATATTTTATCTGCAAACAAGCCGATTGTAAAGTCTGAAGCCTCACTTAAGGATGTGATAGTAGTGATCACCAAAAATCGCTTGGGTGCTGCTGTTGTAATGGATGATCATCATCAAATTTTGGGCATCATAACAGATGGCGATATACGAAGAATTGCCGAAAGAGAAAATGCCTTTATTGTATTGAAAGCAAAGGATGTCATGAGCTTGAATCCAAAATCTATAGAAGCAGATGCACTTGCAGCGGAAGCATTCGAACTCATGAGAACTCATCATATCAATCAGCTGCTGGTGACCGACAATGGTGCTTATGCCGGCATCATTCACATTCAGGAGTTGATCAGAGAGGGTATCATTTAAAGACCAAAGAAAAAAGCATGAACAAAAACCATTATGTGGCCATCATGGCAGGAGGAATAGGCAGTCGATTCTGGCCCATGAGCAGGACAGATCACCCCAAACAGTTTTTGGACATACTAAATACAGGAAGAACCCTTATCCAATCTACCTTCGACAGGTTTGCCAAATTCATACCACAAGAAAATATTTATGTAGTGACGAGTGACCAATATAGAAACCTGGTGACTCAGCAGCTGGATAAATTGCCCGCACAAAACATACTTTGCGAACCCTCCAGAAAGAACACGGCGCCATGTATTGCCTATGTTTCTTACAAATTGAAACAACTGAATCCTGAGGCCAATTTGATTTGTGCTCCTGCAGATCATTTGATTACTGATGAGGAAAGCTTCAGAGAGATTTGTTTGCATGCACTGGAATTCACTTCAAGCATCAAAGCCTTGTTGACATTAGGCATCAAGCCCACAAACCCTAATACAGGCTATGGTTATATCCAATACGAACAGCTTTCGGTGAGTAATAATGTATACAAGGTGAAAACCTTTACCGAAAAGCCCGACCGTGATCTGGCACGCACATTTGTGGCCAGTGGTGATTTCCTTTGGAATGCCGGTATTTTCGTTTGGAAGGTTTCTAATGTCGTACATGCTTTTGAAACCCTGATGCCCGAATTGCACGAAGTGTTTGACGGAGAAAAATCTAATTTCAACACCCCCTCCGAGCACGAGGCCATCGACAGGATTTATCCGCAATGCGTGAACATTTCTATTGACTACGGTATCATGGAAAAAGCCGACAATGTATATGTGATCCCATCTTCATTCGGATGGAGCGATCTGGGTACCTGGGCCAGCGCATATGAAACATTGGAGAAAGATTATCTCGACAATGCCGTTGCCGGCAACCAGGTGATGGTGATTGATGCCACGAAGAATATGATACATGCCAGCAACAACAAACTTGTATTATTACAAGGATTGGAGGATTTTATTGTTGTTGATACCGATGATGTTTTGCTGATCTGCAAAAAAGATAAAGAACAGGAAATCAAGGAATATGTTGCCGAGGTGAAGCGCAATACGGGGGATAGGTTTATCTAGGTTGAATGTTTTCAAAAGTTTCGGTTGCCTGACTAATTTATTCATGAGATATTTACAGGTTCACTATTTCAATAGGCCTGATGGGTAGAAAATACAAATCACAAATCAATAATCTATAATCAATTGGTTCGAAACCCGTCCGATCTTCAATCCATTGAACCGCTGCAATCATTAAACGTTTTTATCCATGTCTCAAATGCACATCCAATCCAAACTCCCAGAGGTCGGCACCACGATTTTTACGGTGATGAGCTCTTTAGCTGTTGAACACCAAGCCGTCAACCTCGGTCAGGGATTTCCGGATTTTCCGATGAGTGAAAAGCTGATTGCGCTTGTGTCGAAAGCCATGACAGATGGACACAATCAGTATGTGCACATGTGCGGCTTGCCAATATTACGTAAACGAATAGCCGAAAAAATACAACGACTGTATGCTGCCGAAATCGACCCCGAATCCATGATCACCATCACGCCGGGAGGCACCTATGCCATATATTCTGCTTTCACCGCCATCCTGCAACCGGGCGATGAAGTGATCGTATTTGAACCTGCATACGATTCTTATATTCCCAATATCGAAGTCAATGGTGCAAAAGCGTTGCGTATTCCACTTGCTTTTCCTGATTATCACATTGACTGGGAATTGGTCCGATCAAAAATCAATGCAAAAACCAAAGCCATCATCATCAACACACCACACAATCCTACGGGAAGTGTATTGAGTGAACAAGATATTCAAGAACTCCGAAAAACCGTCGATGGCACTGGCATCTTCATTGTAAGCGACGAAGTATATGAACACCTGATCTTTGACGACAAAATTCATCATTCCATACTTCGTTATCCTGATTTGCTGGAGCGCAGCTTTGTGTGCTTTTCATTCGGCAAAGTATATCACTGCACCGGATGGAAAATTGGCTATTGTGTAGCGCCGCCTGCATTGATGAAAGAGTTTCGTAAAATTCACCAGTTCAATGTATTTACCTGCAATGGCCCCGTTCAATATGCCTTGGCAGAATTTCTAGAAGATGCTACTCATTACCTTGAATTGGGAAATTTCCTGCAGCAAAAAAGAGATTATTTTGCTTCATTGATGCAATCTACAAGATTCAAGCCTTTGCCAAGTCATGGCAGTTATTTTCAGTCTTATAGTTATGCAGAAATCGCTGATGACAATGAAATGGATTTTGCAGTGAAACTCGTGCGTGATGCTGGTGTGGCTACCATTCCTGTTTCGGCTTTCTACAAAACACCTGTCAATCATCAGGTGCTGAGATTCTGTTTTGCCAAGAAAGAGGATACATTACAAGAAGCTGTTCGTCGGCTTCAACATGCCGGTTATTGAGTCTTATTCATTTGACGCGTTCAGATACCATCTGGCTTTCTCCAAATCTTCTGGCACATCGATTTTTACGCCCGAATGATTGGTGATCACCATTTTGAGGGGAATGCCATTTTCCAGGTAACGCAGACATTCAATCTTTTCAACAGCTTCCAAAGGTGTCATTTCCCATTGGCTAAAATCCAGTAAGGTTTGTTTGCGAAATGCGTAGACACCAATGTGTTCGTAATAGACAGGGCTGATTTCCTGATCTCTGTGATATGGAATGACGCTCCTGCTGAACAACAGCGAATTCATTTTTTTGTCTACCACCACTTTGACAATATTGGGATTGTTCAGTGCCTCTTCCGAATCAATGACCTTCATCAGTGAAGCCACTTTTACCTGATCATCTTCAAATGCCGAGAGTAAACGAGAGAGAGAATCTTTATCAATAAAAGGTTCATCCCCTTGTACATTCAACACAATATCGGCTTCAATATTCGTCACTGCCTCGGCTATACGATCACTGCCACTTTCATGTGCAGTTTCACTCATGACCACCTTTCCTCCATTGGACTGAATTTCATTAAAAATAATCTCACTGTCTGTGACTACGAGCACCTCATCAAATAAACCTGTTGCCACCGTGTTTTCATAGGTATGTCGAATGACGGACTTGTCACCAAGCATTTGCATGAGCTTGAATGGAAATCGAGTGGCGGCATATCTGGCCGGTATCATGGCAATTTTTTTCATCAGCGCGTAACGGTATGATTGAAAGTTGGAAGGATGTTCATGCTTTTTTTCAATGGGTGTCAGCTACATTATTTTGGTACAAATCATTAATTGAACTAAATTGTATCGCGTTTCATGAACAATATTCAACGCTCCACAAATTTGTGTACTCAAAGTTAATCAAACACATTTTTTATTTATGAAAAAAATCTACAACCTCTTTGCTGTTTTGGTCCTGGCTACTGCGGCAAACGCTCAGACAGTGAGCATCATCAACAACACAGGCACCAGTCCGAATATCGTGGTTGGCGGCTCCAATTATCACGCTAGTGAGGCCATCTACACGGATGCAGAAATTGGATCTGGAAACTTTATCACGGCGGCATCTGCGATTGAGAAGGTAAATTTTTTCATGAATGTGGAAGGGGCTTCACCCAACATTTCAAATTTCAGGATATGGATGAAAAACGTTCCTCTCGGTACCACAACATTCACTTCCGGCACTTATACCACAGGCACTTACACGCAAGTTTATAACGGCACTTTCAACGCGACTCCAGCAGGTATCGTTGGCGTGACCTTGACGACGCCATTTGTAAGAACACCGAATACCAATCTGCAGGTGTTGATTGAAAGAAGAGACAATGTGGTACATACCGGTGCCAATTTCTTCTCCGCAGTGGGCAACAACGAGAGCATTACTGCCAATTCCTCACGCAGATACAATGGCACGATTATCCCAACTACCAGCTCTACCACGTTGACTGCCACCACTTTTCGTCCGGCAGTACAATTTGTGCATGTTTTTCCTGATGACGCAGGCGTAAATAGTATTTCAAGTATTTTCGTCAGCTGTTATGACAGCCCACAAACATTAGATGTCGAAATCTCCAACGACGGGTTGAACGCTATTCCTGCCGGCGCAGCTTCTGTACTGTTGAAAATCGGTGGCGCGAATACATTCAGCGCAACCAGAACCAACGCTGCAAGCATTGCTCCAGGAGCTACAGAGACCATCAGTTTCACTGGCATCAACCTCAATAATCCCGGAGACAATATTGATACTGCGATCGTTACCCTTGCCGGTGATGGTACCACATACAACGATACAGCATTCAATGTCACCACCACGGCTACCACGCTAAGCACTTACCCCATCATTGAAGATGCCGAAACTACATTGCCAGTTTTCGGTTATGCGCAACTTGTTTCAGGAGCAGACCAGCTTTGGACATTACAAACCGGAAAATATGCCAATGCCGATCAATTGGATTCACTGGCTCCAAGAGCTCCCGGTGAGACATACTTCCTTTTTGACAGCTATAGCGGTACAGGATCTGTAGGATTTACGAGCAGACTGTTCAGCAATTGCATCTCATTGCCTTCTCCTTTGCCACCTAATCCTGCACCTGTAACTACCGTCAGCTTCTGGATGAGCAGAGATGCAGTATTCCCAACCACTTTAGATAGTCTTTATTTGTCTATCTCTACCGACAAAGGACAGACATGGACCAGACTAGCAGGCTTTCAAAGAGCTGATCCTACAGCAACATTGCCTTTCTGGAAAAATGAGATCGTTGATATTTCAGCATATAACGGACAAACTGTGCAGCTCGCTTTCGAAGGAGTTAGTCAATATGGAAACATTATCGCGTTGGATGACATTGTAATCAATTACAGTGGACTAGCTCCTATCAGTTTGCTGAATTTTGATGCCAAAAGAAATGGAGCTGTCAACAACCTCAACTGGACTACTTCTCAGGAAATCAATTCCAACAGGTTCATGGTTGAACGCAGTGCCGACGGCTTGAATTTCACCGCCATCGGTACCGTGAATGCCTCAGGCAACAGCAATTCAGAGAAAAATTACAGATATATAGATGCAGCGCCGTCGAAAGGTATCAATTACTATCGTTTGAGAATGATTGATAACGATAATGCTTATCGTTTCAGTGCTGTAAAAAATGTAAGAAACCTGGGCATGGCCGACATGCAGATCAATCCTAATCCGGTTAATAATCAAATGACGGTTGCTATCGAAGCAGAAGCTTCGGAGAAAGCCACTATTGTCATTACTGACCTTTCGGGCAAACGTGTATACAATGGCGCAGCAGCCGTTGCCTCCGGATTGAACAACGTTCGTATTCCGGTAAACAATCTGGCCAAAGGTACTTATGTGGTTAGAGTGATGCTCAATGGTCAAACCTTGATCAAGAAAATCAACAAACTCTGATTCACTTCGAAATAAAATGGAAACCGCTCTTCACAAGAGCGGTTTTTTTTTGCTAGGAACGTGACAAGAACCCATCAAAAAAGCTTCCCGAAGGAAGCTCTCTTTTTCATATATCGCCGAGGGTTAGTTGTTAAGCATCAATGGCATTACCAGCATCAGCAATTCTTCATTGTCGGCCTGTTCGTTGGGCTTGATGATACCTGCTTTCGTGGACGTACTCAGTTCCATCACCACTTCATCAGTATCCGCGCCATTCAGCATCTCAATCAAAAATTTGGCATTGAAAGCGATTTGCAGATTCTCACCATCATAATGACAATTCATTCTTTCATTGCCTTCGTTGCTGAAGTCCACATCTTGTCCGGAGAGTTGCAGTTCGCTGCCGCTGATGTTGAGTGCGATCTGGTTGGTGCTTTTGTTGCTGAATACGCTTACCCTACGCAAGGCATTTTGGAAGTCATGTTTTCCGATGGTCATTTTATAGGGATTGTCGGCAGGGATGACCACTTTGTAATCGGGGAAGCGTGCGTCTATGAGTCGGCAAACCAATTCTGTTCCGCCATGTGTGACGAAGAGATGACTTCCGTTGTAAGAAACAGTAAGCTCATCTTCATTATCGGGCAAGGCACCTTTAAGTAGTGTCAATGGTTTTTTGGGCACGATGAAACTGTCTTTCTTCGGACAATTAACATCCTTTCTGGTATAACGAACAAGACGGTGCGCATCGGTAGCTACGAAAGTGGCTCCTTTTTTGTCGAGTTCGAAATAAACGCCTGTCATTGCCGGACGCAAGTCGTCGTTGCTTACGGCGAAGATTGTTTTGTTGATGGCGGTCACCAGTGCCGATGAGCTCATGGTGAAAGAACTGGCATCGTCGGCTTGAGGCTCGCGCGGAAAATTTTCAGGATTTTCACCCATCACCTTGTATTTGCCATTGTCGCTGGTGATCTCAACGCCATAATTTTTATCGATATTGAATGTGAGCGGTTGCTCAGCGATGTTCTTGAGTGAGTCGATGAGGATCTTGGCTGGAATACAAACCTTGCCACTGTCTTTGGCTTCAATTTCCAGATGAATCTTCATCACAGTTTCAAGATCCGTTGCGACTACAGTCAGTTTGTTTTTGTCGATTTCGAAGAGAAAGTCTTCCAGAATGGGAAGCACAGTGTTCGCATTGATCACCCCGCTGATTTGTTGCAGTTGTTTGAGCAATGCCGAAGAAGAAACGATAAACTTCATATGCAGATATTATAGTGTGCCAAAGATAAAATATTGCTTACGAAGAAACCCAATAAATTTGCTCTATAATTTTCAACATTTGAAGCAAAGCGGCTACATCGGACTGGAGCAGGCCCTTATCAAAATCAGGCATTATTGCGCCTACCAAGAGCGCAGTCATCAGGAGGTGAAAGAAAAGCTGTTTTCGTTCGGACTTTATCCCGATCAGGTGAATGAGTTGATCGCCGGTTTGATACAAGAGAATTTTCTGAATGAGGAGCGCTATGCAATCGCCTTTGCCGGCGGCAAATTCAGGATAAAAGGATGGGGAAAGCAAAAGATAAGATATGCGCTTCGGTTGCAAAAAGTAAGTGATTTTTGTATCCGGAAAGGATTAAATGCCATTGATGACGAGGCTTACATGGCGATGTTGAAAAAACTTTATGAGGAAAAACAAAAGTCGGTCCGCTCCGAAAAAAACATGTTCATCAGGATGAGAAAGATCAGGCTGTTTTTGCAGCAGCGTGGTTTTGAAACGGAGTTGATTCAGGAAATTATGAAACAAAACAAATGATATGGCAGAAGAGATGAAGCTGATGGATGGCGACAAAGCAACGCGTTATCGCGGGTTGCTGCCACAGATTGAGGCGCTCGTGCATGGAGAGGAGGATTGGGTGGCCAATCTGGCAAACATTGCGGCTGCACTGAAGATGCAGTTTGATTGGCTATGGGTGGGATTTTATCTGGTCAAAGAAAATCAGTTGGTTCTTGGTCCCTTTCAGGGGCCTATAGCATGTACACGGATTCAAAAGGGGCGAGGTGTTTGTGGCGCTGCCTGGGAACAGCAAAAGACCATCATCGTGGAAGATGTGTCTGCATTTCCCGGTCATATCGCTTGCAGTAGTCTGTCGCAATCGGAGATTGTGGTGCCTATGATGCGTAATGGCGAAGTGATTGGTGTACTGGATGTGGACAGTGAGCAGCTTTCTGCATTTGATGAAACAGACAGGATTTTTCTGGAGCAGCTGCTGAAAAATATAATATTATAAAACGAGTTCGCCTTCCAGCCATTCTCTGAATGCGGGGACACGCTCTCTGCTTACGATGATTTCCTGATTTTGCTTGTTGTTTCTCAGCGTGATTTTCAAACGATTGTTCAGATGAGGTTTCAACTGTTCGATCATGTTGATGTTCACAATCATGCTTCTGTTGATTCTGAAAAATTGCGTTGGATCTAACATATATGCTAATTTTTCAATGGTATGATTGATAACGTATAAATTGTTTTCTGCGTCCGAAGCTTTCACCATTTTTTGCTCTGCAACAAAGTAGGCGATTTCCTCGGTTTGCAGCAGGTAAGTCCGCACACCGATTTTACAAAGAAATCTTTTCTTGTATTTTTCTTCCGTTGCCCATGCAGATGGTCCTGCAGCTGGGCTTTTGCGCGCTTTCTTTGTTATGAAATTATCGAACATTGCTTTATACTTGTTGAGTGCTTTCGAGAGTGCATCCTTGCTGATGGGCTTCAACAAATAATCGATACTGAATTCTTTGAAGGCATCCAAAGCATAGCTGTCATATGCGGTTGTAAATATGACGGGTATTTTCAAAGAGGTTTTTTTCAGAATTTCAAAACTTTGTCCATCGCTCAAATGGATATCCATCAATAGCAAATCGGGTTCTTGATTGTTTTTTAGCCAATCGATAGTCTCCTCGATGCTTTCAAGACTTGCCACCACATTGATTTGCGGGTCATAATTTTTCAGCAGGAGCTGAAGTCTTTCAGAGGCCAGTTGTTCATCTTCAACGATAAGTATGTCCATATGCGATTTTGTTGGTTTGCAGCAATGGCAAGGCCACGCTGAATATATTTCCGTCATTATTGATGAGGACCTCATCCTTCGCAAGCAGCCTGTATCTTTTGATGATGCTGTTCAGTCCGATCTGCGATGAAGGTTCCTGGTGTGCTTTGCGTTGCAAATTGTTGGTGACCACGATTTGATTGGATGTATTCGTTTCAATGTCAATGGTCAGCGGCTTGACCTTGCTGATGATGTTGTGTTTGATGGCATTCTCAACAAGGAGCTGCAGTGCGGCAGGAATGAGGTATTGGTTTTCCGACGCAGCGTTGGTATTGATGTTGACCTTGAGTCCGGTGCCGAATCTTTTTTCAAGCAGAAAAACATACTCGTTGATATGTTCCAGCTCTGTACTCAAATCCACCAGTTCAGATTCTTTGGCCGTAAGTACATAGCGATAAACATTCGAAAACACCTCGATGAATTTGTTCGCGTCTTCAGTGTTTTTCATCACCAGCGTAGACAGCACATTCAGGTTGTTGAAAAGAAAATGAGGATTAATCTGACTTTTGATCAATTGCAATTCCGCCTGTGAATTTAATTTCTTTAAGGTTTCTGCTTGTTGTTGTTTGATGCGAAAACTTTTGTAGTAATAAATGACTGTATTGATCAGATGGTATAAAAGATTGACGAGAGACGCATAGGTGAGATTGAGCTTCAGTGGTGTGATGTTTTGGCTGAAGGGATAGTTATGAACCAGCATGCCCATGGTGAGTACAACAGATGTTGTTACCAATGAAGCGATGAGGCCGCTGCAGAGGAAGAAAACCAGTGGAAAGCGGAAGGTGTTGTGCTCGGGGTGGATTCTTTTTTTCAGTAGAGGCTCAACCAATCTGTTGATTTCCAATGTGGAGAAAGTGATCAAAGCGATGGTAGCACATGCATAATACCAACTGATTTCGATCCCGAAATGCTCATATACGTTGCAGAATTCAGTATTCAGGTAAGTGTAAACCGAGAGAAAAAGGGCTAAATAATATCTGTACCGGTGTGTGAACATATATAAAAAAGCATCAACGCCAAACAAAAGAAATTGTTCAGCGTCGATGCCTTTTTTATTAAAATAAAGTCTACAGACTAGAGCAGTACTCTGTCAATCAGGTGCACTACGCCATTAGTGGCAGTGATATTAACACCTGCAGGAGCGATGATGTTTGAAGCGGGGTTAGTGCTTGAGCTGATTTTTACAGATGGCGGTGTAGTGCCGATGGTCAGGCTTACACCTGATTGCAATGTTGCGGCAGTTTGACCCTGGATCAGATCGCTGGCGAATACGTTGGTGGGGATGATGTGTGCTTTTACGATGGCAGCAACGGCTGAAACTGGCGCAGCATTGATGCTGGCAGCATCAGGGAAACCTGCGGCGATGAAAGCAGCGTTTGTAGGTGCAAATACAGTGTATTTGCCCGGAGCACTAACAGCACCGGCCAATCCTGCTCTTGAAACTGCAGTCAGCAGCAAAGAGAGATTAGGTTCAGCACTGGCGATGGCAGCGATCGTTTGTGTAGGCGGAGTCAATACGGAAGAAATCACGTGAATGACACCATTTGAAGCCTGAACATCAGCAGTTTTCACTTTGATGCCGTTCACAAAAACACCATTAGCGTTTTTAGATGCGTAGATATAAGTTCCCAAAAGTGATTTTACTGTGTCGGAAGCAGGAACCGAACCAGAAACCACTTTAGCACCTACAACATGGTATTTCAGGAGGTCAGCTACTTGAGTGGCTGTCAGTGAATTGATGGTAGCACTGGAGATACCGGCCGCAGCAAATGCGGTGTTATCTGGGGCAAAAACCGTCAAAGAACCAGTTGAAAGGGCAGAAGCCAAACCGGCTTTAGTTACCGCCTGGTTCAACAGCGAAAAATTAGGATCCGAAGCAACAGTTTCAGCGATGTTTTTTACAGTTGGCGTTACAGGTTCATCTTTTTTGCAAGAAGTGAACAAAGTTGCTGCTGAAAAAAGCAACCCCGCGAACATGGTCATTTTGTTTAACTTTTTCATTTTGTTTTTTTCTTTTACTAACACGATTTCATCAATAATGTCAATACAAGGCGACAAGATGTATAAAAAATAAGGATGAACTGTATAAAATAGATGATGAACTGTAGTTTTGGTTGATCAACCGCAGGCTTTTCTGTTTAATTAAATAATACAAATACTCGTTTAAAAATAAACACAATTTGCTGGGACAAAATACTGCGGAAGCAAAGGGGTGGATGAATCAAATAAAGTTAAACGGCAATGGTGATGCTTTTCGGCTTTTGCTCAGGTTGGCTCGAACACTAATCAGGTCAAAAAATAGAGATAACTGTAGATTAATGATGATACTAATGATGTATTTGTAAGTTGGATGATACTGGTTGGTGCAAACAACAACAATTGCGGAAATCCGGGGCTATAAATTAATCAGGCTAGGCAATGCTCCAGCTGGTATTTCCATCTTTTTCGTCCTTGATCTGAATGCCCAGTCCGGCCAAACGGTTTCTGATACTGTCAGAAGTTGCAAAATCTTTTTTGGATTTGGCTTCTTTACGCAGTTCAAGTAAAATCGACATCACAGGCCCCATGAGATCGTGGCTTTGCTCGTCCATGCTATTCAGTCCGAAGATATCTTCCAGATAGATTTTGAATGTTGACTGCAGGCGTTTGATGGTTTCTTTTCCCAGTGCCTCCTGAGCGATGTGTCCGTCTTTGATACCATTGATGGTTCTGGACAGATCAAACATACTGGCAATCACTTTAGGACTGCTGAGGTCATCGTCCATGAATTCGCCAAACGCGTCCAGCATTTTGTTGGTTTCTGCATGTAATGCTGCATCGGCAGGCGCGTCCAGTTTCGAAGCGTCAAACTTTTTCAGATTTTCATAAGACTCCCAAAGGCGCTTCAACGCTTTTTCACTAGCGGCCAAAGCCTCACTGCTGAAATCCAGCGTGCTGCGGTAATGGCTTTGGAGGATGAAGAAGCGAACCGTCATTGGATGAAAAGCCTGGGTGAGCAAAGGGTGATTGCCACTAAACAATTCTGTCAGTTTGATCACATTGTTGTAGCTCTTGCCCATCTTTTTGCCGTTGATGGTAATCATGTTGTTGTGCACCCAGTAGTTGACGGGCGAACATGCATTGCAAATGGTGCTTTGTGCGATTTCACTTTCATGATGCGGAAAGAGCAGGTCCATGCCACCACCATGAATATCGAATCTGGCACCAAGATATTTGGTAGCCATAGCAGAGCATTCGATGTGCCATCCCGGGAAGCCTTCGCCCCATGGGCTTTTCCACCGCATGATGTGCTCGGGCGGTGCGGCCTTCCACAACGCAAAATCTGCAGGATCTTTTTTTTCTGATTGTCCTTCGAGTGTGCGTGTCAGTTGTTCGCGGTTTTCTGCATCCAGCAATTCATCAATCACTCTTCCACTCAATTTGCCGTAATCATGTGAGCCTGCATATTTTTTCACATCAAAATAAACCGATCCATTCACGACATAAGCATAACCTTTGGTGATGATGTCTTCAATCATCCCGATTTGTTCTACGATATGTCCGGTAGCAGTAGGCTCAATGCTAGGTTCTATACAGTTGAAGCGCTGCATCGCCCAGTGAAAAAGATTGGTATATTTTTGCACCAGCTCCATAGGCTCCAGCTTTTCTATTTGGGCCTTCTTGCTTACTTTATCTTCCGCTTCTCTGCCTTCCTCTTCAAAATGACCGGCATCTGTAATGTTGCGCACATATCTCACCTTGTATTG
>Ga0315899_10003529_pt1 | contig 17044 bp, 12 predicted proteins | sample LakEriMetagenome_2_FD_203518 | JGI IMG/M metagenome (GOLD analysis project Ga0315899, IMG submission 203518) | Freshwater fungal communities from buoy surface, Lake Erie, Ohio, United States - Buoy 4 MA112 | ecosystem: Environmental > Aquatic > Freshwater > Lake | place: USA: Lake Erie, Ohio... | reverse complement strand
TATATATATATATATATATATAGGGTGGCCTATGCTCGCTTGGTGTGTGCGATGGCCACTTCCATTTTCTGAACAGCTGGAAACTGTGGTCCAGCAAGGCCTGCCGCAGGCTGCGTATGAAAAGGCTAATGTTGTCCAGTTTTTACGAGGATAACGTATATTCTAGTACACTGCCAGCTTTTAAGGGCTGGCGGCAGGTGGTTGTGAGTGCAAAGAAAGGTGCAGAGCTTCCAAAGGATTTCGCATTGCCGATGGGCAAAGATAAATTGCGCGAATACAAAATGTGGGCTGGAAGGATGAAACGCCGAAATCTGTTGGAATTCAGCGACGCTTGGGCAGCATGGCCGCGGATCGTGTCATTTCAAGTTTCTGTGCGGAAGAAGAAGAAAGAAAAGAAGCTTCACGAGCAAAAACTTGAAAAGCTTAACGTGAAAGAACGAATGGATCTCCGCAAGGAGCAGCTGCAACAAGAACTGGGCATCAACGGCAAAAGTCTCTCCGCGCACTTTCCAATGCTCCGAGGTTTCGTCCTCGACGAGAAGCGCAGGCAAGTGAAAAGACTTGCCCAAACCCTAGGAGCGCTGAAGCGTGACTACAAGCTTCTGTTGATTGGCGAGCTCAACGATGTGGTACATCAATACAGCCTAGTTTATCAGGCAGAATACGCGCACTTCCAGGGAAAGAAGCCTATTCCTTTTCTCTCTACTATGTCTGGGTTTTTTGGATCAGAAGAACCAAACCTGCCATCAGAGCAGACGTGGTTTCCTGAGTCCATCGGGGAAGCAAGCGATCCAAGGAGGGAAGCAAGCGACACAAGAACATCGTCGACGGGTGCTAAGCACACGCGCAAGCCTCGTGATGCAAACTCATCTTCTCGTGATACAAACTCATCTTCAAGGGCACCCTCGAGCGGTGCCCTCGTATACGATGAAGACGACTTCCCGGATCTTCTATGCGCTATCCCACAAGGTGATGATCTCATGGACGATGAAGCTCTGCTGGGACCGGTAAAGCCTCTTTTGGCACACCACTCGAGTGAGCACTCTGAAGAGAAGTCAAGCTCAGACGAACCGGAGGAAACTGCCAAAATGACAGACAATAAAGAGGAAAAGAAACCGAAGGAAGCAGAGACTAAAGATGATGTGGCCGCTGTGGAATCCTCGCAAAACCAAGCGCAAGAAGAGGATGAAGTGCCATGGCGTGGGCTGGACAGCATGTGGGATTATCAAGAAAAGGGCGACAACAAAGACCCGAAGGAACTGTTGCAAGAGCAGGTGGCAGCCTCCCTCAAAGTTGCGCTCGACAAGATGTATGAGAAAATGGTCCAAGAAAATGTCACGGTGAACAAGGCACTAGACAGACGCGAGCGCGAACCAAAGCCACCAGACCCATATTTCGATGTAGCGTATCCTAAGAGACAGGAAAAACTCAAGCAACATTATTCTTTCCTCAGGGAAAAAGAGCTGGGTCCGGGGAGCACCTACAAGCTGCTGGAACTGGAGACTCTGCACGTCACTGATTTTGATCACGACGACACCGAGATATTGAAAGACTCTGAAGAGCAGGAGGAGCAAAGATTTTCTGAACCCGATCCGTCCAAGATGTCGAGAACTATTGAGGATCATATCATTTCGGCTTCATTCCGCGGATTCCGCGAAGGTGTTTTTGGTCTTGATCTGGTGATGAATTTCAATGAGCCTTCAGCAACTGCGCAAAAGAGAAAAGAAGAAGAAGACAGGGCAACTCTGGCCCCCACGTTTCCTAATCGCCCTCGCCGCAACAAGAAAGCTTCCGAATCCTTATACAGTGCGGCCATCCGTGCTTATCAGGCTCGCTCTGCTGCAACAGCAAGCCCAAATGAGCAGCTGGGAATCATCCTGGAGACTCGCATGGAATCAGGGTCGGGCAAGGATGCTCAGCCTAGCAGCAGAACAGGTTCATCGAAAATTGACTTGACACATGTCCCGATGATTCAGCAAAGATCAGCAGATGAACAGGACGATAGCGGAGATTTTCTTCGGGATGCCGGAACGAGCTCAGGATCTCAACGAGTCAGCTCTAGCTCTGGCGGGCGCGGCGGTTTACAAGCGCTTAAAGCGTTGCATCGACTTTCGTCAGCGTCGTCTCGAAAGTCAAGTGCGTCTCCCAGCCGTCTTCCATCGACCTCAGTCGACTCGCCACTTCTGATTGTGGATGATGATGGTCGAAATACACAGAGCGTCAGCCCTCTTCCGAGTTTATTCACCAGTGTTGCTGTCATTGATGACACCAATAGCAGATCCAGTGTTTCATCTCGACCCCCAACAGGGAACACAGCAAAGGTGAAAGATTTACCTCACCAGCCAGAAGCATGGACCTTGATGATGACTGAGAATGGTTGGGTTCAACAGGAGGCTCAAGACATTGGAGAGGCTATGCGTGGCGGTTTGGACTCGTTATACTGGCGTTCACAGGTCATTTCCAAAAGAAGTAAACGTCAAAGAGCGGTGCAGATGGCAATCGACAAAGATTTTGCCCTATCAAAGGCCCTCCAGGAAGCGCGTACACAAAAGATGGAAGAGGAGATGTACGTGGGGGCAATAAACGATCTAGCCCGATGCAACAATTTAGGCGGCTCTTTGAGGATGGAAAAGGGATTACGTGAAAAGTCTAGCAAGCTTGAGCGTGGATTCACCACTCGTCGAGTACTACCGCCTTCAAACTCGAATGCTTCCCTATCTGACTCGCAGGATCTCGCCTGGTCGCGAATTGGCTCAAATTCCGTAGACAAGTCCACTGATGTGTACGCTACTGCCCAAGTACTTCAGCTGCCCGACACGCAAGACAGGGACTTTTTGAAAATTTCCACTTCAACATGTATTCCAGCTGCGATGCTCAAGTTTGATGATGACGGCAAGCGAGGTGCAAACGTCAAACAGCGTTTAGCTATTAAGCCGGAGGAACGTTTAGCTATTAAGCCGGAGGAACTAAATCCGGTCCGGTCTCTGACAGACCTGATGCTGATGCCAACTCAATTAACCGCAGATCTGTTGTCCTCCAAGCACATTCCCACGCTACCCTCAAACGCACAGACTGTTGCAAGATTCAACGAACAGCTTATGGCACCGACTCGCAAGCACCAGCCAGTGCTTATCTCTCATCCGATCCAAGAGTCCGAGTCTGACCTGCTGTCTACCAGCTCTATCAAGAGTGGTGTTTCGAATTCTGTCACATCTTTAGAATTCCCTGCAAGCGACTCTGAGTACAAGGCAGGAGGTCCTCGTGTTACTCGAGAGGCACCGGTACAAGGCAGCACAACTGCCCGCAAGCATGTCGGCGTGGGCAAGCTTGCCGTTGCTCTTGAGAGACCTCATACCGAGAGATCCAGGAGGCCGAGTCCAATGCTGGTCAAGGGAGGCCAATTGGGCAAAGCAAAGGAACGCGAAACGCAATCTTCACAGTCACAGACGGGTGCGAATCTGTCGAGTGCTCGCGCGGGGGACTCGAAGGCAGGAACGGCAAAAGCACAGGCTGAGGTGGAATGCATATTCGGCGAGCTCTCGCCCGAAGTGGCTGCCAGGCGGGACGCTGGGGGCGCCGCCCAACCGTCACCCGCAGACGCGCAGTCGCGCCCAAAGACGAGTAGCTCGCGCGCCAACTCGCCGTCCTTTGTGCACGAATTCGGGAAGAGACCGTCGCAGAAAGAGCAAGCTGGCATTCGTGTCGGGGGCTACGCTTACGGAACTCTTCAGTCGCGCAGTGTTTCTGTCCCCAGACCGACTTCGAACACGCGTGTTTCACAGGAAGCTGCTGCTGCGCCCCACAACATTTCTGCGGCACAAATCAAATCGGCTCAATGTAACAGCGAATCGAAGGAGCAAGAGGTACTAGAGAAAGAAATGCTCGATCCAAAAGTGGAATCGACAGTGGCTGAACCAAATGAGCCGTCGCCACCACCAGAATATCAGGAACCTGAGCCCTCGGCAGTAAATTTTGCTCAAAAGCGTGGTCCAACACATTTGGAAACTTTGTGGCAGCCTTGGGGTCGTATGGACGCACACAATATTCTGGCAGAGCTTTGCACAGATGACGCAGAAATAGAAACTTGTGCATATCCAGAATGGATCCACATGGATCCAAAGGACATCCTGCAAAAGTTCGACGCATTTGGTCCTGACGGGCAGATCGATCTCTCGAAACAGCTGCGCCCGCCTGCTTTGAAAGCGACAAGGACTGGAAGCGCAATGTCACAAACGTCGAGCACTTCAGACGGAAGCAGTCGTCCTTCTTCCGCTTGCAGCCAGCCAGGCTCGGCTCAGCGCGTTTCTTCTCGCCCGGTTTCAGCCTTGCAAATTTCGCCAGCAATCGTTGAGAGCCAAAGTGCTGATTACGCGATCTGGCGAGGACAAAGCATACATGAGACTGTAAACGTCGATGATGAGATGCACTCACCAATGCCAGAGTGTGACGGAATCGGCGATGGGGTCTGGAAGAAATCGGGGCCAGTCGTCCAACAGCAAAATCGTGAAAGGTTCTCATCTGCCGAATCCGTCAGAGCCAAGCAGAGAGAGTCGACGAAAAATAGAGGAACGTGGAGTGGAGTAGCTGTGGAAACTAGGAATGAGTCCGCTGCTTCAGGGCCCTACCTGTTGGTTAAATCGATCAATCCACCCCCTAGGCTGGCTATGGCAGATATGGCAGCATCCGTTGGCCGGTACCTTTCACAAGAGCGCTCCATATCTCAAAGACGAGTCGGCAAGGCCCCAGTTTATGCGTCCATGGCAACCATAGCTGAACTTCAAGCCGGAGCAGACTCTGCCAGCAGTTTAACGGCAGAGTTGATGATCAATTCAGCTAGCGATGAAATGGATCAAGAGGCAAAGACCACTGTGCATGAGCCCGAGGTGCACGATTCAGCCGGGTCTGACGCGCTTGATGACACTCCGAAAGATGTGATGTCAAACCAGAATGCTGATGTCCGTACTTTTAAAGGGGCTAGTGTCTTCCCTGAGCATTCTAATGATGGCAGGTCTTCAATTGAAAAAGATGAACTACAGCATGCATCTTCACCTACTCCGCAAGGAGCAGATGAGAAACTCGTGTCTGACACACCTACGTCGGACCTGCGCGCTGAACACGAAAGGAGTCTCCCCAGGAGCAGCAGCCCCACCTTGACTAAGGAGGTGTCAGAGCAAGATTTTCAGCGAGCGCTGCAATTGTTAGAGGAGGACCATTCTGTTGACAACCCCCAGCAGAAAGACGCGGGCGCTGTTGAAGCTTCATCGTCCGAGTTCAGCAAGTATGTATCCCAGTTAGATGGCTCAGCAAACAAGATCGATCAGTTCAAAGAAGGTGTCAAGCTCAAGATTAAGGAGCAAGGTGAGCCGGAGGTCCCTCGCAAAGGAAAGAAGAAGCGTGCAAAAAATGCCTTACCTGGAAAGAGGCAGGAGACAGGGCAAGATGACGGTGAGCCGCAACAAGATGCTCCTGCCGATGCTGCAACCCATGATGTTGAACACAGTGCTTCTGGTAGTTCAGATCCGAAGGGAAAAGCCGATGATTCGACAGGACAACGCCCTCATGAGGATGGCGAAGGAGACAGCTTAGACAAGGGAGTAAGGATTACCGAGGTCAAGTCCCAAGAGTTGGAAACCGACAACCCCTCCCTGCCTGTTGGTGAGGAAAAATCCAACCCAAGCATCAAGGAAGGTGCTGGGGACAGTGAAGAAAGTTCTAGAAGCCACTCGGCGCGTGGATCACATCGATCTAATGCGTCCGAGGAAGTTGATAGATTGTCTAATTCAGGTCAGTTTGAAGAAGCAGCACAACAGACAGCACAGGAAGCAGTGCCTTCGCCGACTTCAAGAAGAGAAGGTATCTTTGGCGGTTCAATGCCACAGTCAACGAAGAGAGCTCAGAAGAAAAAGGTCTTTGAAATCGATATATTCCAAAAATATCGCGATGACAAGTTTAATCAAAAGTTGAAAGCAGGAGTCAACGAAGTGGTGCCAGAGTGGAAGAAATTGTCCAGAGTCATGAAGGTTCCGTCAGCCAGCCGCGTTGTGCTGTCATCGTCAGAGTCGAGCGCGAGTGAGGACGAAGCCGAGGTAGATCAATCCCAGGCGAAATCTTATTCTGCCATTGATGATGCGGGCGAAAAGTCGCCTGAAGAGCTCTTGAAATTTTTGGATGAAACCGAAGATGATCCAAAGGAAGTGGCAAGAAAAAAGAAGGAACAAGAAAGCGTTGCTAGTGAGATCGCCCGCAAACAGTATGAATCGTTGTATGGTTCTGAAAAGTTCCATCGCGGACCAGCCTGGCTCCAGCGGGATCCCAAGCGACCTGTCGCAAAGCGCGAAGAGGATCAAGACGATGACGACGTTGTAGGCCCCGAGCACTGGAGCAAGGACCGGCGGTTGAGGCAGGCTCATATTGCAGACCATTTCTACGAAGCACTGCGTCTCAGGCGTGGGGGCCAAAAGTTTGCATCGACAGGTAACTCGGAAGTTTGGGAAGCTTCAGGCGAAGAGGAGCAACAACAACGCATACGCCTCATGCTCGGGAACACCTCTGGGTTACCAGAGGGAAAATACCATTCCGATCTGGCGCGTCTACGGTCCAAACAAGAGACAGCCAGGAAGCTTTTGAACATCAAGGACCCTGACCCAATCGATGCCCTTCCTCGCGCTGCTGCGCTACGGCTGGGAGATGTGGTGGTTCCTAAACCTCGTTCTGACCTTGATTCTGCCGCAGAATAGACTAGAATCAGGCATCAGTCGGATTACTTCGCTTGCGTTGTCAGGAAAGCGGAGGGTGTACTGAATATGTATATGAGACGCAAAACACGCGCTCTGCCGTTAGTGTACTATAGAATCCAATAAAAATTTGAATTATTCAATCACGAGTATTGAATCTTGAGAGCAAGCAGGATTGCATAGTGTCTCAATCGCGCGCAGGATGTGGCTTGCAGGAACTGCACAAGCCCCCTTAGAGGGCTTCCCAGGAATTGGGAGGAGTGCCACCAAAAGAGCCCTGCTCCTCCCCACCGGCTCCAAAGGGTTTTTTTGGGAGATGTAGCGCGGGGCGCGGGATTCCAGGACACAATGCGTTTGGGACGCGAGCTGGATCTTGGTGCTTCGACGAATTGTGTGGGATACGGATCGTGCTGATGCAAATGAAATTGAGTGGATATGCTAGGAGGACAGCGATCGTGTTGCAGTTCATACTGGACAGGTTGGTAGGCGCCTGTGAAGGGCTTGATGTCATCACTCGGGACAAAAGGCTCCGGAAAGCCGGGGAGCTACATGGGCTTCGCTGCTAGGAGTTGCCGAGGTGAGCTCTGCTATTTGGCGGCGGGGGGGGCCGGCTCCGAGTACTCTATGCTTCCTATTGACATTATGGCCTTGTGTGTGCTAAACATATAGACAGTCTAGCCCTGTGCACGCTCGGCATACTAGTGAGTCTCTACGTTTAATGATGCTTCCAGTGTCTTTGAGCACTCTATGCTTCATATAGGCCTCACATCGTATCGCATAAGCATCTATGATGATCGTATGAGCATATATGATGCTTATAGTGCCTTTGAGCACTCTACGTTTTGACTTGGCTTTACGGCCCTCGAATACTCGTATGAGCATGAGTATGTTCTAGTACCTCAGAACTCTCTACGTTTCGCACTGGCCTGACGGCCTGCATACGAACATCTATGATGCTAGTATGAGCATCTATGATGCTAGTATGAGCATCTTTGATGCCTCAAGTGCCATGAGCATCTAAGATGCTCGTATGATCATCTACGATGCTTCTAATGCCTTTGACACTCTATGTTTTGCCTTGGCCTTATGGCCATCGAATGCGTCGATAAATCATGATTATCAAGATTCGGTGATGCTCCGCCGCGTGCGCAAGGAGGTTTCAAACTCATTATCATGCCCCTCCCTCCGACCTTGTCCCCGGGATCGCACCTTGGTTCATCATCTAGGCCTCATCTCATACCACATCACTCATAATGTTTCAGCACATCTGGCCTTCCTGGATGACCCAGGACCGACCCGACAGCGGGTACATTGCCTTTCGGCAAAGTTGAGGACGAGGAGGAAGAGGAGGAAGGCAAAGCGATGAATGAAGTGAGGAGGGGGAGGGTGTGTGTGTTGTGTTGTATTTTGAATAAACTCCATGCACCCTGTTTGTGTGGCTGAGTGTGCGTAACTATGACTATGGTGATCAAGGGCGACAATCCACACTTGGCGAGGTTCGGAATCATCGAGTATGTAAATATTGTGCACAACATGCCTGCCTCCACTGGTACTCGCGCATCCCTTTCCTCAACCGCCAGGTATGCGCGGCGGGTCATGTCCCGCCCGCTGTTTTGTCCCTTTGCTCCATCAAACTCAAAGATGGTATTCAACTCACATTCAAAGTTGGACTTACCGCTGCCTTTGCAAAGCCGTTGGGAGGCTGGTATGCGAATCATGGTCTGCTAATCATGGTCTCTGAGATCGAAAGACATCACCTCCGCCGAACCACAGCCGCCGCGTCTTTTGTTGGTCTCAAACATTTCCGTGTAGCACGCTCCTGTTTGGTGTGTTGGTGCTTGTATGAGAGGCAGGCGGGGCAGGACGGGCAGGACGTGAGGCAATCGCTCAACATGCGCCCATGAGCGTGTGCAACTACGCCTCTGCGCTATTGGGCCATGGCGTTACATCGCCAAGACCACCTTTTGTTTTCTGGGCCTTTGAGACGACCAGCCCTGGGGTTGGGATTGAGACGAGACGCGAGACGAGACGCGGGGGGGTTGAGACGAGACGCGGGGGGGTTGAGACGCCCAGTCCTCCCGCCCTGCCCCCAGCCTGACGCCCAGTCCTCCCGACCTGCCCCCAGCCTGCTGGCGCATCGCAGCCCTCAGCTCCTTGATGGGAGCCCTGAGCTTGATGCTTAGGATGAACTTGCTGATGATGCTTAGCTTCATGCTTCACTTGATGCTTCACTTGATCCTTAGCTTCATCCTCAGGATCTCTTCTGTCCCCAGACTTGCATGGCAAATGACGCATCACGGTCGAACAGAACTTGCGTGAAGGCTTCCACACGCCACCGCTGCCATGGAGACACGTGAGTGAGGTTAGACGCCAACAAAGTCTCATGCAAGAGATGCCAAGAGATGCCAACCCAGAGTACACCTGAGGAGACCGAGAGCCGAGGCAAAGCTATCAAATTGTGCATCGGCTGACACGAGAATCTTGATTACGCGCACCAACGGCAGCATACCGTCAATGCCTGCCGCGCTGCCAATTCTGCCTGCGCGTGCTGCTGCGGAGGTGGTGGCTCGGGAAGCGTGGGTCCCTGGCCTCGATAATCCTCCTGTACACCCTACCACACTGGTAGGGTGAATCGAAGACTCTGGCGCTCTTGACAACTCTCCCTCAACACTTGACAGCTCTCACTCAACCCTCTACCACACTGCACTCACGCAGCACTCACTGAACCCTCTACCACACAGAATGCGTTGCACCCTGGCCCTCTATCAAAAGCTACTCTTCACGAACTCATGGGCTTCGGCCTGTCATGCCAGTCCTCCGCCGCCCACACTCAACACTGTGACCCCATCTCAGGTCCAGCAGCATGCGCAAAGTGTCTGCGGAAAGAGGGCAAGGGGGGGGAGGGACACCGGTGGCGAGGCGCGGGAATGGAGGCATCCCTCCACTGGGAACTGCTGGTCCTGCTGGCACTGCTGGCATGCCGAAACTTGAGTAAGTCATTGAGGCCCTCAGGGCTTCCTCTGCTGCTGCCACCTCAACTGCCACCTGAACATATCAAGGGAAGTCACACAGGCAACGCAGTCCATCAGTTGCGTCACTGTGTGTCACGTGAGACATGTGAGTCAAGTGAGACATTGACAGAGACACATGTGTGAGGAGAGACAAAGAGCGCCGGGCTGTGTGGCGTGGCGTGGCGTCAAGTGGCGTGTCGTGTCGTGGCGTCATGAGCTCCATTTCTAGCCATTCGCTGCCGCCAAGAATGCGATGAGGGCCAATCTTCCGGTCCTAACCGCGGTTAGGGTCGGAGGGGTGGCACTCATCGGCGCGGCGGCGGCGGCGGTGGACCGCGGGGGTTAGGGCCGGAGGGGTGGCACCGCTACCCGCCCGTTGCTCCCAGGATGCCGCGCGGGCATCCTGCGGGCACATCAGCGACATCGTGGACCTAGCAGAGTCATGTGACAACCGCTTCCTGGCATCCTGCTCAAACGACCAGGACGTTCCCGTCTGGTTTCTGCACAGTGGTGTGCCACTTGCGGTGCTGCCGGGGCATGGCGGCGTGATCAACAGTGTCGCATGGTCACTGGAGTGCCACCGGAGCCGCAACTCCTTTGAGCTGCAACCCCTCCCTGCCGCATTACAGCTCATGGAGCCTTTGATGCGCGGAAACAACGGTGTGGACAATGGCGCCCACGGCAGGCGCGGGCACAGGCACCGCGTTGTCTGTGAGCGCGTTGTAGGAACACGGATGACATCCAGGCTCACAAACGTGCGTGCCAATCTACGCGCAACGGCGAGCGGGGCAGTAAGGAAGGGAACGGACCTCACGGTCATCATGATGCAGCAGCCCTGCATCGCCAAGCACTGTCAGCAACGTGCCAAGCGAGCCCTTCTCCCACCGTTGCAGCCCCCCGTGGCCCTCACTGCACCCCATTGCATCCCCTTCTGCCTCCCCCGCCCCATCCCACGAAGCCTGAGGGTGAGGGAGAGAGTAACGAGTGAGAGGGCGTCCTCCGTTACCAGTCAGAAGCCGTGCTGCGGCAGCAACGCTATAAGGCCGAGGCGCCCGGAGCAGATGAACCGACTGGCATGGGCGTGGCTGCTGTGCCGTGTCGGTGTGCGGCAGGCCGCTGAAAGCATTGGCATGGGCATGGACATGGAGGCTACTGTCGGCATCTGCTGTCACATCTCCTGCCCCGACGTCGGCTGCCTGTAGTCGAAGGACAGCTCTTTCGAGTTGCAAGCTGCGAACGCCTCGGGCACGCTGTCGCAGGCGCCGCCAGGCTTGGTCGAGGAGGAGCGGCTCGTATTGTCCATTGACGCCCATGTTGCGTGTGTGAGCCAGGCCCCCAGCAGCGTGAGCAAAGCTTTTGGCATGTCGGCCCAGCTCTTGCGCCGCTTGCTTTCCGATTGCGCTGTCGATGGCAAAGCTGACGCGCTGGGCCGTGTCCCTGCAGTCCCTGCAGTCCCTAGGGGCAGGTAGCCAGGACCAGCCCCGCTCGTCGCTGCCAGCCGCGGTCGTTCGCGATAGTAACACGCTCGGGAGGCCTTTAAAAGTACGAAAGGCATCGGAGTTGACTAGGTGCAGCAGCTTACTAACTGACACATAAGCTTCGTTTTGCCGAGGGCAAGACCGCGTCACCTCGATGCATTTGTCCTGAGCCGCCAAGGCGCCGGATGTGACTATGGGCACAATGCAGCAGTGAGCAAGCTCAAGCAGCGTCCGTGTGGACGTGATGGGCAGCGAGATATTGCCCGCCTCTGCTTCCATTCTCAGACCGCACAGTGAGATGACGCCGGAGGGATCAGCGGGATGCGTCCCATACGAGTCCTTGACCCGGGAGATGAGGAGGCGCATGGCACGGTGCTGCGCGGCGATGAGTTGCAGGTAGTTACCAACTTTCTCTGCTTGCGGGTCTTGGGTCAGACTAAGCCCTTGTGACAGCCCTGGTAGTCTGTAGCTCCCTCCACTCGTCTGGGAGGAGGACAAGGAGAAAGACAAGGAGGAGGCGACGGAGGCATCCCTTCCAGCCTTCAAGGCCTTACTACCAGTGCGTGATTGCATGGAGGCTTCCGATGCCGCCCGCACATTCTCCCGCCATATGCTGTCTTGCGCGGCGAGAAAGGACTGGCGCAGAGAGGCAAAGAGCGCCGCATACTTCTTCCGCTGCGCGTCGCTCGCAACGCGCAGCCACTCTTCTACCTTCGCCAGCTCTTCCTCCTGCACAACGCCGCGACAGAGATCGACGAGTGCTCGTTGCTCGTTGGGCTGCTCCGTCTGTAGGCGCGGAGAGAGAGAATTGCGCGCCGCCTCAGTAGTGCGTGTGCATGTCGAGGACGAAATGTCCTTGTTTTTTCGAAGGAAACTTATCGCCCTTTCCTGTTGCTTGCGTTTCTCTTGCAAAACCTTTTCAGGGTCGATTGGCTTGAAGTTTGCTGGTGAGACGCAAGTCAAAGTTGCGTGGACCTGGGTGAGACCTGAATCGTTGTCAATTGCTTGGTTCCAATTGTGCCTCGGAGGCCCTTCACCGCGTGCTGGTTCCACGAGACGATTCGCAATCAACTCCTGCATGCATTTATTTTGTTTGCACTCCACATCGTGAGTGCCGGTACGCAGAGCACTGCATCGCAAGGAGTTGACTTAGGAGATCAACTCACATTGACACCCACGTCCGCAAGCCCAGACGATGGCCCGTCAGTCTGCAGGCTGTTCAACCAGGTTTGGCACCGCAGAGACATCGGCAGAACAAAGCGAGCAGGTACACGACCACACGAATCTGCGGTCGCCGACCGCAGATCCGTCCTGGAGTGTCTGCAATAATCCGTTGGACAAGACCATAAGCTTAAGGGACACGGGTGTCTCCTTAAGGGACACGGGTGTCACTAATGCGTTGGACAAGCCATACGCGCGAGCAAAGAACTTGAATTTGAAAAAAACTGAAATAGCCGCCGCAAAGGAGGGGGACAACTTGAAGGAGGAGGCAGAGGAGGCCAAGGCCGTGGCGGTGGCCGCGAAGGCCGTCCACAGCTAGTCCCGTGTCTCCAACGGCCAATGAGGAGGACGTTACGAATAAATTTAGCCCCGTGTCTCCATCAGTCTCGGGGTGTTCCGCCATCGGAGTTTCGACTCGGAGTGTTCATTTTTAAGTTCACCGAGCCGAGCCCCTTACACTGGCAGGACTCCTCCAGCGTTCGCCAAAAGGGCGGCCTACCCGGACCCCACCCCAGTAGTCTGGATCGATCCAGAATCCATGCCCAGGCGGTCTATGCCGAGGCTCTATTGCCCGGGTCGTCCGGCCCGGATTGTTTCCAGGCATTGGCGTCCTCCCCGGGCCTGCTACAGAGTCCCATATTGTGAACAAAGTACAAATAGGGGGACCCAGTAGCCCCTTTGGACAGCCGCAGCTGAATATCCCGGAGAGGAAGAGCCACCCGCGTGGGAAGCCCCTGCAGCCCAGATTTACCAAATATCATGAGCTGTTTGAGGAGCCCCATCGCCGCAGGGCCGCGGATGACTCGGTGTGGTCTCAAACGAGAGTCCGAGGTTTGGATACTCAAACGGGGACCAGGGAAAACCATGACAGGCGCACCCTGTTTTAACGTACCGGGTTCCTCACGGGTCCCACCCCCGCGTTTGCGTGATGGGCAGACTAGTCTACTGAGGCCTCGGCTCGTCGTCTCTCGTAGCAAATGTCCTCCACTATCCTCCTCCCCCCACGCGAACAGCTTTGTTATAGGTACTGCAACAACACACTCACTGGAGATCCCTCCGCGTCAGGATCGGCCTATATACTACAGACATCCACGAACCTTGGCCCCCGGGACTCTCAGACCTTTTTTGCTCTCCCACCCAACGGCCCGCCCGCCCTCCCACTGTGACGCGGGGGTGGTTCGCTGATGGAGACATTTCTCTGTCTATTTCTCTCAGTCAAGACATTCTTTTCGCTCTCATCCACCGGGAGTAGCGCTGGATTTGAAGCGTACGAGAGAGTATTGCACTGGTTATTGAAAGAACAAAACCTAATTACAATGGATTTAATAAGATTTTGCATTCCGGCTCAATAAATCGCACTTCCCGGCACACTGAAAGGCTGAAGACATGGCCAAAGCTAAAAAACATCCATCGAAATCACTAACGCTCATACCGCCGTGAAGCCTGTGACTACCTAAGGAAGTCGTCCTTGCGCGCGAAACTGCACGACGGAAGAAGAGGAGGAGGAGGGGCCCGGGGGCGGGGGGGTTTGGTACTCAACGATACTATAGAGGGACCCGGGGCGCCTGCGGTTAAGCCAGGACGCGTCACTCAAGCCTGGGCAAAACATGAAAGGCGGCGGTGAAAAAAAGAACGCACCGTCGGCGGGGATGCCTGAGTCATTGGATAGGCAAAGCTTGACAATTCTGCATTGGGCCCCTCCCAAACCGTAGAGAGAGCTGCCTGAGGCATTGAAATATTGTACAAATATCCTATATTCTAGACCCTGCTGGAACCCAGTAAAATTGCCACGCGACATGGTAGCAGTGTTGGCAGGTGTGAATTCATTCTTGTTGAAGTCTCCGATCACCGCGCTTGCAGTGGTACCCTCGTATGTGAAACCGGCCTACTCAGGTAAATGCATGCAAACTCGTTAATAACAGCAGCATCTGAGGGTGGACAGACGCATGGTCCTACAAAGACTCCTCACCTTACGGTGGGTCGAAGCAGTCTGACCAACAAAGCTCGTTATGATCAGGATGTTGTACCTGCAGAGCAATCAACGAAGTCATGCCACCGTGACAGGATCGCAAAGATTCAGGGGGGAAAAGAGATTTGTGATTGAAATGACAGGTGAGGAGTTGGCTCGAATTGGGGGCTACCTCCCGGGGGGGGGTAGAGAAAGATTATTGGGAGTGTCTCCACTATGACAGGATACGAAAACGAGATTTCTGCTTGAGATGACAGCCAAGGAGTTGCTTTGGTGGTTGCCCCCTGCCGTGGCTCTATTATTGTCGCTGAGCCAAAGAGAAAGAGAGAGAGTTGATTGGGACTAGCTGGACTGCCTCCCTCTTGCTCAGGATGGCACAACTGAAGCATAGTTCTGAATCTACTCTCAAGCGTGCACTACCTTCCGATAGACCTGGGGCCTGTGAAGGGCCCTCCCCGGGGAGAACGGGTTCTCCTTGAACAACGTGAGATCACGAGGCCTCAAGGCCTCGTTACTCTCCCCCTTGGAAGGAGACGAAGGCTGTGGCCATGGGCTTGGTCACTTCGGCCCCCTGGAAGCGGAGGATAGGCCCGGGAGGAAATCACGACGAACACTGAAGTGAGACCGGGAGGAGGCCAGCCGTACCTACGTGCGCTGGATGACAGGTGCCAGCCAGGCATCCCCCCCACCGACGACTTTGGGGGCCCCTTGGGGAAGGGGGTGCCCTATGCCACCGCAGACGCACGGCCGTTCCTGTAGGACCTCCTCGACCCTCCAGCATCACTCACCCGGAGGCGCCCCGCCGACTGTGATCGACAGCTACATTCAGGCTGGCACAGATGGATTCTTGGCTGGGGCATTTGGTACACGACACGACAACGACGATGCCAGGCCCCTGCTCTGAGAAGAGCGCATCGCCCCGAGAGGGGAGGGGGCACTGACGCGCCGTAGGCGCTCCACTGTGGGGAACACATGGGCCGGGTGGGTTCGATCCCTGTAGTTTTTCCCCCTGGGATGTCAGGTCACCCGTGTCCCACCCTACATGCGACGTCCCTTTCACTCCATGGAGACCCGGCGAATATCGGAAAGGGATGATTCCGGCCCGCCCGTTGTAACAGGGGGTCAGGGGATCGGTTTGAGATCCCGAAACCTCAAGAGAGCGGGTCGGTGATTGGGGCGGACCGGAGACGGTCTGGGCCCTCTCGTGTGTTGCCGAAAGGCGTGCCACAAGGCCAAACGGAGAGTGGGAGTATAGTACTCGCCGCCATATGCTGGGCCCCGTGCGCCCAGAGGCGGTGTCACCCGGAAGAGGCGTTGTACTTACCGACCTTCAGTCATCTAATGACGTCTGACAGGATCGAGGATCTGCGGTGGCAAAGCTCACTTGCTAGGTCTCTTTTGACTCTATGGTACTACTGAATAGCAGAGCTTTTTTTTCTTTTTCCCCATGTAATCACTTCATAAATAAATAAAAAATATTTTTCTTTTTCCGGCGAAGCAAAAGACAGCGCAATTTTTCCCTTTTTTATTTTGCTTCACAAGAGAGCTAAACCCATACTCCCCGCCTGGGCGCGCGAACTCAAACCCTTTACTCCCCCCTTACATCCATCCCTAAACCCTCACCCATCCGCCAAAAGCATTTTAAAAAAAATTAATTTGGAGTTTCTTGTGTGTTGCTGAAACGCGTGCCACAAGGCCGAACGGAGAGTGGGGGTATATACTCGCCGCCAATGCTGGGCCACGAGTGCCCATCGGCGGTGTCACCCTGAAGAGGCGTTGTACTTACCAACCTTCAGTCATCTATTTGATTGTCAATAAACTTCTTTCTCTCTCTCTCTCTCTCTCATACTCGCTCTGTGCCACACCTGCTCTCGTCAACTCTCTCCTGAACTCTCTCGTGTCGTCACTGCTTGCCGTCGATGTGTGTGTGTGTGTGTGTGTGTTGCGTGTGTGTGTGTGTGTGTGTTTGCGTGTGCGTGTGCGTAGGGAGGGACGGGACAGGAGGGGTGAAGCGAGTTTCGTGGCAAGGCCTCGGACAGAGGGACTAAAGGAGAGAACAAACAAACGGAGTTGGTGGCGCGTCTCGCGACACCTTCTTATACACCTAGCGCTTCGGAGCACCGCGGGAAGAGGCGGGAGCGGAAGGGCGAGGAGGCTGACGCGTCTTGCGTTTGGTGATGCCGCGCAGCGTCTTGGCCTTGAGCTCGTCGCGCGAGAGAGGGCGCTCCTCTTCGTCGTCGCTCTCCTCCACGCTGTCATCTTCGTCGCCTTTTCACAAAAATGTCTGGAAAATCAGTGCACTTGTATGTTTGCTACATAAAGGCATTATATAGAGGACTTTTGAGAAATAGTTGCCTATGAGCGGCGGGTCGACGTGTATGACCACACTGCCTGCTGGCGCTGCTGGGCCTTGGCCTATCACGGTGATGCTGGCTCCAGACGCCAGCAGCTGCGAGTCGCGCATGTTGTCGCCTTCTAAGTTCTCAGTGCCGTTAGGGTTCCGTTGCTGTGCGCCAGTCATGTGTCAGTGCCAGCCCCCAAGAGAGAGAGATAGAGAGAGAGAGGGAGGGAGGGAGGGAGGGAGGGAGGGAGGGAGGGAGAGAGAGAGAGAGAGAGTGAGAGACGATGGGA
>Ga0315899_10003527_pt1 | contig 17059 bp, 17 predicted proteins | sample LakEriMetagenome_2_FD_203518 | JGI IMG/M metagenome (GOLD analysis project Ga0315899, IMG submission 203518) | Freshwater fungal communities from buoy surface, Lake Erie, Ohio, United States - Buoy 4 MA112 | ecosystem: Environmental > Aquatic > Freshwater > Lake | place: USA: Lake Erie, Ohio... | reverse complement strand
CTCATTGCATGTGGCAGATGAAGCGACTGAGCTTTGGAGCAAAACCGAAGAAGAGCTGGGCGAGATGGGCTTGCCGCCACCTTTTTGGGCATTTGCTTGGGCGGGCGGACAGGCATTGGCACGCTACATTCTCGACCATGCTGATCTTGTGCAAGGCAAGCGCGTGCTTGATTTCGCCTCAGGTTCTGGCCTTGTCGGCATCGCCGCGATGAAAGCCGGTGCAGCCCAATGCACATGCGTTGATATCGACCAATTCAGCACGGCTGCGATCGCGCTCAATGGGCAAGCCAATGGCGTGACCCTGACAGCACTGTGCGAGGACATCATCGGACGTGATGATGGTTTTGATGTCGTGCTGGCGGGTGATGTCTCTTACGAGCGCGATATGGCGCAGCGTGTGACGCAATGGCTGCATGGACTTGCGACGCGCGGCGCTCTGGTGCGGATTGGTGATCCCGGTCGCAGCTATCTTGCGCGCAATGAGCTTGAGAGCGTCGCGGATTATCAGGTGCCAGTGACGCGGGCTTTGGAAGATGCCGAGATCAAGCGTTCGCAAGTCTGGCGCTTCAGGGGCGCAAAATGAAAAAGGCCGGGACATGCCCGGCCTTCAAACATGCAAAGCGATGAGGCTTAGTCCTTCGACTTCACCTTGAGAACCTGACGGCCCTTATACATGCCGGTCTTCAGGTCGATGTGGTGAGGACGGCGAAGCTCGCCGGAGTCCTTGTCTTCGACATAGGTCGGGGCGGCCAGCGCATCTGCGGAACGCCGGAAGCCACGCTTCATCGGCGAAGTCTTTCGTCTCGGAACTGCCATGGTACTCTCCAAAAATACGGCGCGTACCAAGGCCAGTGGCCGGCGCGCAGCGAATTCGAAGCCGGGCTAATACACCGAAGAGGGCGGCCTGACCAGTGCCCTTTCGGCTTTTTTGCCGACCATCTTCACTGTCAGGCCAGCTTGACCCCGCTGTCGGGCTGGGGCAAGCGGGGTGAGGAAACTCTTCTTGCCTCCGGGAGGCCCGCTTTGGCCGCAGAAAATCCCCAGCCCAGCAGTTTTGAGGCGCGGCTTCTGGCCGTGGGGCAGGCAGTGGGGCATCATCTTTCCGAACTTCTGGACGAGAAGAGTCTGCCGGGCGAGATCGCCCGCGCACCCCGATTGCTGAACGCTATGCGGCACGGAAGTCTCAACGGTGGCAAGCGCTTACGCCCATTTCTGACGGTCGAGGCGGCGCGCCTTTGTGGGTTTGAGGGGGAGGGCGCGTTGCGCGCTGGCTGCGCTGTTGAACTCATTCATTGTTATTCGCTGGTGCATGATGACCTGCCGGCCATGGATGATGATGATCTGCGGCGGGGCCAGCCGACGGTCCACAAGGCCTATGATGAGGCGACTGCCATCCTGGCAGGTGATGCCCTGCTGACGCTGGCTTTTGATGTCATGGCGGACCCTGCGACCCATCCCGATCCACAGGTGCGAGCTGATCTTGTGCTGGGTCTGGCGCGCGCTTCGGGGGTGGGTGGCATGGCCGGCGGTCAGATGTTTGACCTTGCCGCTGAGGCGGCTGCAGCTCCGCTCGGCCTTGATGAGATCGCTCGGCTTCAGGCGATGAAAACGGGCGCGCTGTTGCGCTATGCGGTTGAGGCGGGGGCGATTGTCGCTAAGGCCGACAGTCAGGCGCGGATGCGGCTGGTGGCATATGGCAAGGCTCTTGGCGCGGCCTTTCAGGTCGCGGATGATATTCTTGATGCGGAAAGCACCTCAGCGGCTTTGGGCAAAAAGGCGGGCAAGGATGCCAGTCGCAACAAGGCAACTCTCGTTCAGGTGTTGGGCCTTGATGAAGCCAAAAGCCGACGCGATGCTTTGGCGCGCGAGGCGGAAGAGGCCCTTGCTGCCTTTGGTCCCGCTGCTGCTGTGCTGATTGAAGCCGCGCGCTTCACCGCGCATCGCAGCAGTTGATTACTGTGATGCTTTGCCAGCGCCGAACCGCTGCTCGATGTAATCCGTCACAATTTGTTTGAACTCTGCTGCGATGCCTGCGCCGCGCAGGGTCATGGCTTTCTTGCCATCAATGAAGACAGGCGCAGCTGGTGCTTCGCCAGTGCCGGGAAGCGAGATGCCGATATCGGCATGTTTCGATTCACCCGGCCCATTCACGATGCAGCCCATGACGGCGACATTCAGATTTTCGACGCCTTGATAGCGCTGCTTCCAATTGGGCATTTCATCGCGGATGTAATCTTGAATCTCGCGCGCGAGTTCCTGAAACACGGTCGATGTCGTGCGGCCGCAGCCGGGGCAGGCAGCAACCAGCGGCACGAAAGTGCGAAAGCCCATGGTTTGCAGAAGTTCCTGCGCCACGCGCACCTCTTGCGTGCGGTCGCCGCCGGGTTCCGGCGTGAGAGACACGCGGATCGTGTCGCCAATGCCTTCCTGCAACAAAATGCCCATGGCAGCTGATGATGCCACGATGCCCTTGGTGCCCATGCCCGCTTCCGTCAAGCCGAGATGGATCGCGTAATCGGAGCGCGCCGCGAGCATGCGATAGACGGTAATGAGATCCTGCACAGCAGAGACTTTGGCCGAGAGGATGATGCGATCGCGCGCAAGGCCGAGTTCTTCAGCGCGTTCAGCCGAGAAGAGTGCCGAGCGCACCATAGCTTCGCGCGTCACGGCGCGTGCATCAATGGGACGATCAGACTTTGCATTCTCATCCATCATGGTGGTGAGCAATTCCTGATCGAGCGAACCCCAATTGGCTCCAATGCGCACAGCCTTGCCATGCTGGATGGCTTGTTCAACGATGGCAGAGAATTGCCGATCTTTCTTGTCTTTGAAGCCGACATTGCCGGGATTGATGCGATATTTGTCGAGCGCCTCAGCGCAGGCAGGATGATCAGCCAGCAATTTATGGCCGATATAATGGAAGTCACCCACGATGGGCACATATACGCCCATCTTCAAAAGCTTTTCCTTGATATGCGGCACGGCAGCGGCGGCCTCATCACGATCAACCGTGATGCGCACCACTTCGGAGCCTGCGCGTGCAAGCGCGGCAACCTGATTGACAGTTGAGTCGATATCCGCCGTGTCGGTATTGGTCATGGATTGCACGACGATGGGCGCACCGCCGCCCACCATCACAGCGCCCTTGCCACTGCCAATGCGCACGCCAACAGTTTGGTGGCGCGGTGCAGGGCCGCTTTGTTGTTCGCTTGGCAGATCAAGAGGCATGTTTCTCTCCGCTCATCAGGTCTTGCGGCAGCGGGCGCAATGGCCTGCCAGCTCGATGACCTGTGCGCGCGTGGTAAAGCCACTTCGGGCTGCCAGCGCAGTCAGATTCTGTGTAGCATCTTGCGATGTCGCTTCGGTAACACTGCCGCATTCATCGCAAATCAGAAAGATCGCGGGCTCATGCGCATCATGGCCATGCCCGCAGGCCATGAAAGCATTGCGCGAGGCGAGGCGATGGACGAGGCCATTCTCGACCAGAAAATCCAGCGCGCGATAAATCTGAATGGGGGCGGGGCGCTTGCCGGTGACTTTCGCCACACGGTCGATCATCTCATAAGCGCCAACAGGCCCGCCTGCGGCGCAAAGCTCATCCAGCACCAGACGGCGCGCCGGTGTCAGTTCCACGCCCTTGCCCTGTGCGCGGGCAGGGTCATGGGCGCAGCCGGAATGGTCGCGCTCGCCATGCGAGTGGCCGTGATGGCTATGGTCGTGAGGCTCGTGTTTCACAGGCCTATTATAAGCAGGCTTTGGTCTGGCTGCGACCATGGTGTGAGGCTCTGCCCAGTGATTTTTTTGTGCGATGCGATATGGTGCCCCCATTCGACCCCGGAGGGAGCATCAATGCTGAAGTCCCGCAACGCAGTCGTCACCGGTTCCACCAGCGGTATCGGGCTTGCCATCGCCCGTGCGCTCGCCAAGGAGGGGGCCAATGTCATGATCAATGGCTTTGGGGAGGCGGCCGCCATTGAGAAGGAGCGGGCAGGGATCGAGGCCGAGTTCGGCGTGAAATGCCTCTATCATGGGGCCAATATGGCCGTGCCCGCTGAAATCGCGGCGATGATCAAGGATGCCGAAGCCAAGCTCGGCTCGGTCGATATTCTCGTGAATAATGCCGGGATCCAGCATGTTGCGCCGGTCGAAGAGTTCCCGCTCGACAAATGGGACCAGATCATCGCGATCAATATGTCCTCTGCCTTTCATGCCATTCGCGCAGTTGTGCCGGGCATGAAGGCGCGCAAATGGGGACGCATCATCAATACAGCCTCCGCCCATTCCCTCGTCGCCTCGCCCTATAAGGCCGCCTATGTGACGGCCAAGCATGGTGTGGCCGGCTTGAACAAGACAGTGGCGCTGGAGCTGGCGACGTTCGGAATTACATCCAATTGCATCTCGCCCGGCTATGTCTGGACGCCGCTCGTCGAAAAGCAGATCCCTGACACGATGAAGGCGCGCAATCTCTCGCGCGAAGAGGTGATCGAGAAAGTGCTGTTGACGGCGCAGCCCACGAAGCAATTCGTCACCATCGATCAGGTCGCAGCTTGCGCTGTCTTTTTGTGCTCGGATGCTGCGTCGCAGATTACGGGCACGAATATTTCGATGGATGGCGGTTGGACGGCTGCGTGATTTTGTTTCGCGCAAAAAGAAAGCCCCGCATCGCTGCGGGGCTTTTTGTTGATCAACTGCTGCACTGATCAAATCATATACTGACCGCCATTTGCCGACAGTGTTGAGCCGGTGATGAAAGCGGCGTCGTCGGCTGCGAGGAAAGTGACGCAGCGGGCGATTTCTTCCGGCTCACCAAGACGGCCGGCAGGGATTTGCGGGATGATGCGCTTGGCGAGCACATCAGGATCAATCGCGCGCACCATTTCCGTGCCGATATAGCCGGGGCAAATCGCGTTGACGGTGATGCCCTTGCTGGCATTTTCCTGTGCAAGCGCCTTGATGAAACCAAGCTCACCAGCCTTGGCTGCAGAGTAATTAGCTTGCCCCGCCTGACCCTTCTGACCATTCACTGAAGAGATGCAGATGATGCGGCCGAAATTGCGGTTGCGCATCCCTTCAATCACCGGGCGGCACATATTGAAGAGCGAGTTGAGATTGGTGTTGATCACCGCGCTCCATTGCTCAGGCGACATCTTGTGGAAGAAGCCATCGCGCGTGATGCCAGCATTGTTCACGAGCACATCAATGGAGCCGAGGTCTTTCTCGATCTGTGCGAGACCGGCAGCGCAAGCCTCGTAATTCGAAACGTCCCATTTATAAACCGGAATGCCTGTTTCAGCCTTAAACTTTGCAGCCACTTCATCATTGCCGGCATAATTTGCTGCAACGGAATAGCCCGCAGCCTTGAGCGCCTTCGAGATCGCAGCACCAATGCCGCGCGAACCACCAGTCACCACTGCAACACGTGCCATCTGCGTTCCTCCGCTTGAACAAGTATGGCCGGATCTTTAGCAGACCCGGCCATCAAGAAACATTCACGCTTTAGACGGTGAACTTTGGACTAAGCCTTAGCGCTCCACGCAAAGTGCGATGCCCATGCCGCCGCCGATGCAAAGCGTGGCCAGACCCTTCTTCGCATTGCGGCGCTGCATTTCATGCAGCAGCGTCACGAAGACTCGCGCGCCAGAGGCTCCGATGGGATGGCCAAGTGCGATGGCGCCGCCATTGACGTTCACGACGTCGGTATTCCAGCCCATGTCCTTGTTGACCGCAATGGCTTGCGCCGCAAAGGCTTCGTTGGCTTCGACGAGATCAAGGTCTTGCACCTTCCAGCCCGCACGTTCCAACGCCTTGCGCGAGGAGGGGATGGGGCCAGAGCCCATGATGGATGGGTCAACACCAGCGGTCGCCCAAGAGGCGATGCGCGCCAGAGGCGTCAGGCCGCGCTTGGCAGCATTGGCGGCGGTCATCAACACGAGCGCGGCTGCACCATCATTGATGCCCGATGCATTGCCAGCCGTCACCGTACCTTCCTTGGAGAAAGCGGGGCGCAACTTGGCCAGCGTCTCAACCGTGGTGCCAGCCTTGATATATTCGTCTTGATCAACCACGACATCGCCCTTGCGGCTGGCGACGGTGACAGGGGCAATCTCATCCTTGAACTTGCCAGCCTTTTGCGCGGCTTCGGCCTTGTTTTGCGAGGCGCAGGCAAAGGCATCTTGCTCATCGCGGCTGATCTGCCACTTGGCCGCGATATTTTCCGCGGTGTTGCCCATGTGATAGCCGTGGAAGGCATCGGTCAGGCCGTCGCGGATCATGGTGTCGAGGAACTTCATCTCGCCCATTTTCACGCCATTGCGCAGATGCGCGACATGGGGAGAGAGTGACATGCTTTCCTGACCGCCAGCAACGATGATATCCGCATCGCCATTGACGATCTGCTGCATACCAAGCGCTACAGCGCGCAGGCCTGAGCCGCAGAGCTGGTTTAGACCCCAGGCGGTCTTTTCCTGCGGAATGCCAGCCTTCATGGCGGCTTGACGGGCCGGGTTCTGGCCCTGCCCAGCGGCGAGGATCTGGCCGAGAATGACTTCATCCACTTCGCCCGGCTGCACTTTGGCGCGTTCCAGCGCGGCCTTGATGGCGACTGCGCCAAGGTCATGGGCAGGCGTATTGGCAAATGCACCGCTGAAGGAACCAACCGCCGTGCGGGCTGCGCCCACGATCACGATATCCGTTGCCATCTGGGAAACTCCTCCTGAGAGCCACGCTCACGTGGCTGTCCTGCCCATGAAAGCGGCGAAACTGCCGTCTCTTTTTCGCTAGCCCTCCCCATGAGGAGGGTCAAGGGAGGAGCGGCCTTGCCGCCATGAGTAATTCGTCGGCCCGCCCAAAGTGGTAGGGGTCGTTCAAAAATTTGGCACAAAGCTGTTTGCGGCAACCGTTGGGAAGGGTAGTGTGGGCCGCAATCGCCCCAGCGGGCGGTTGTGGCCAGCACGTTATGGCAGGCAAGGTTCTGGCAAGCAGGTTCCGGAATGAGCGACAAGCAACCCATCACCATCAAGAAATATGCGAACCGCCGACTCTATAATACCGGCACCAGCACCTATGTGACGCTGGAAGATCTGGCGGAGATGGTGAAGGCTGGCGACGATTTCGTGGTCTTTGATGCCAAGACGGGTGAAGACATCACCCGTTCGGTCCTTGCGCAGATCATCTTTGAGCAAGAGGGCAAGGAGGGGCAGTCGCTTTTGCCGATCACCTTCCTGCGTCAGCTCATTCGCTTTTACGGGGATAGTATGCAGATGGTCGTGCCGAGCTATCTGGAATTTTCCCTCGACAAGCTGGTCAACGAGCAGCAGAAAATCCGCGAGCAATTTGCCTCTACCTTCGGCGCGCAAGTGCCTGGTGCACAGATGTTTGCCGCGATGGAAGAACAGACGCGCAAGAATATCGCGATGTTCAATCAAGCGCTGGGCATGTTCAATCCTTTTGTGCCGGGCGGACAGGCTCCCTCGCAGGCCCAGCCCGCACCCAAGCCCAAAGAGGAAGCACAAGACGCGCCCGTGGGCGATCTCGACGAGATGAAGCGTCAGCTCTCAGAAATGCAGCGCCAGATCGAGACGCTGTCGCGCAAGGGCTGATCAGCGCCGCGGTGTTGGACGCCAATCAGGCGGTGCCATTTCAAAACCGGCAAAGTCAAAAGCGGGTGCCACCGTGCAGCCGACAAGGGTCCATGCGCCAAGGCTGGTTGCCGTCTGCCACCAATTTGTTGGCACGACATATTGCGGGCGTTGACCAGCTTTGAGATCAGCGCCCAGATGCACGGCCTCGCAGTCATGACCATTTTCTGAAACGGTGATGACAAGCGGCGCGCCAGCATACCAATGCCAGACCTCAACCGCATCGACACGGTGCCATGCCGAGACATCGCCCGCATCCAGCAGAAAATAGATCAGCGATGAGGCCGCGCGGCCATTGGCGTCAGTGGCAGTGTCGCGAAAGGTCTCGCGATAATAGCCACCTTCGGGATGGGGCTGCAGATCGAGCAGGTGAATGATCTCTTGCGCGCTCATGCCGCTATGCAGATAGGCCGTCCCCATCGTTCAAAACCTGTTCTTGCGTTCGCGGATTTCAGCAAAGACCGCAGCAGGCATCGCACCGCTCATGCCAAGCTGTGCTTGCACAGTTGGATCGGCTGCACGCAGGAAAGGATTAATCGCGCGCTCAAGGCCCATGCTTGATGGCAAGGTCCATTCACCTCTTGCACGCTTTGCTTCCATCTTGCCGAGGTGATCTTTCAGCGCGTGATTGTTGGGCTCAATGGTGAGCGCAAATTTGCCATTGGCCAGTGTATATTCATGGCCGCAATAGATCTGGGTTTCATCCGGCAGGTGGTTGAGCTTTTTGAGTGAGGCCCACATCACATCCATGGGCGCTTCATTGACGCGGCCACATCCAATTGAAAAGAGCGTGTCACCTGCAAAGAGCAGATGCTCCTTGTCGAACCAGTAAACGATATGGCCAATCGTGTGGCCGGGCGTTTCGATGACTTGCGCGCGAAGGCTACCGATATCGAGACTGTCGCCTTCTTTCACCGTCGCATCGACCATCGGCACACGATCTGCTTCTCCTGCCGGAGCAATCACGCGGGCTTGTGGGAAAGCGGCTTTGACGTCTGGAATGCCTTGCACATGGTCTGCATGGCGATGCGTGACAAGAATGTGGGTGAGGGTCCAGCTGCGCTCTTTGAGGGCTGCCAGAACGGGCGCTGCCTCAGGCACATCAATGCTGGCAGTGGCGCCGCTTGCCGGGTCATGCAGCAGCACGCCGAAATTGTCAGACAGGCAGGGAAACTGATGGACAACTGCGCTCATCTCTTGCTCCGCAAAAACCAATGGGGACGGTATCGGAGCGCGTCAGAAGGAGCAAGCGGGGCACGATTTTACCGCGCCCCGCCCAAAAAAGCTTAGCGGCCGAGAATCTGCTGCATCCGCGTGATCACTTCAGGCTTCACAGCTGCCGTATCTGCGATGATCTTCTGAAGCTCTGCGCCGGTTGCTGGGAAGAAGTCGAGATTGGCCCTGCGCACTTCTTCGAGCAATTCGGGATCCTTCATGGTGGCGTCGAAGGCCTTGCGGAGAGCCTCGATCCGGTCGGCAGGGACGCCGGGCGGTGCAAGGAATGCGCGGCCGACATCGCCTGCGGATGTGTAGAAGGCAAACAACTCTCGATCTTGCGGCGTCTTGGCGAGTTCAACCATCGTGGGCACATTGCCCATCTCCGGCACACGCTGCAGCGCATATTGCACGAAGATGTTGACCTTCTTTTCTGCGAGCCACTGCGCGCGTGCCGTCTTCAGCGTATTCCATGACGTGAAGGCGCCATCGGTTTCACCGCGCTCCATGGCGAGCAAGCCGTCGGTTGAGCCCGGATATGGGCCAACCAGCTTGAACTTCGTGCCGATCGTGCCATTCAGCATCTTTGGATAGCCTTCGCCCGGCGAACCTGCGCCGGTTGCGGCAAGGACGGTTTCAATCGTCTTGGCATCCTCGACATTCTTCGCCTTGGCATTGGATGAGACGAGTGTGATCTCGACATTGGAGGTGGCGCGACCGATCCAGTTGAATTCCGATGCCTTGTAATTCACGCCCGGCGTCTTCAGCATTTCCTCAATGGCGAGGCTCTGCGTCACGATACCGAATTGCGTGCCATCCTTGGGGGCGCGGGTGAAGAGAAAATTCGCAGCCGTGAAGCTGCCAGCGCCCGGCATGGACTGCGCGATGACAGTGGGGTTGCCGGGAATATGCTTGCCCATGTGCCGCGCCACCATGCGGCCGAAGAGGTCATAGGTGCCGCCGGGCGAGAAGCCGATCACGATGCTGACCGTTTTGCCCTTGTAAAATTCAGCAGGGCTTTGAGCAAAGGCCAAGGCAGGCGTGAGGGCGCAAAGGCCGGCCAGTGCCAGCGGGCGCAGTGACGAGATCATTCCAGTCTCCCTGAGATTGGGCCTGAGGCCCTGATGCGGCTCATCTATCGCCTGAGCCCCCACTATTCAATGTGCGCCCCGCTCACAAAAGCTTAGGGTCCTTTTTAACAGCAAGAGCCGACGCTCTAGCCGAGCAATAGAGCCCTTCATTGACAGGTCTCCAGCCCGGCTCCTAACTTGCGGGCACAAGATTTGGGGCGGAGGACAAGATGGCATTCGAAATTCGGGAAATTTCTGCGGCGGGTGCTGCCGAGATCACGGGCTTTGATTGTCGCCAGCCTACCTCATCTGCCGATATGGCGCGTTTGCAGCAGGCTTTCCGCGCATGGCCGATTCTGTGCATCCGTGATCAGCAGCTTTCTGCGAAAGAACAGGCGGCTTTTGCGCGCCAATGGGGAGCGCTTGAGTCCCAAGATCGCAGCGCCTATTGCCATCCTGATGATAGCGACATTCTGATCCTGTCGAATGAACGTCGCGAAGATGGCTCACAAGTCGGCATCGTGGATGCGGGTGATTTTTGGCATTCCGATTCCTCCCATCTGGCTGAGCCATGCCGCATCACCATGCTTTATTCGATCAAGAACCCTATAAAGGGGGGCGATACACATTTCCTCAACATGATGCAGGTCTATGCCGCTCTGCCTGATGAGCTGAAGCGTGCGATTGAGGGACGCAATGCCATTCATCATGTCTCCAAGATGCTCAATCCGCGTGTCACTGTTTCAGCCGAGCGTCAGGGGGCTGCAGATTATTACAAGGCGGCTGAAAAAGAGCGCACACCAGTAACGCAGCCGATCATCCGCACCCATCCGGAAACCGGCTTGCCCGCACTCTACATCTCGCCACGCTTCACCATTGCCATCGAAGATCTGGAGGATGCGCAGGCGCAACCTTTACTCGATGAACTCTTCCGCTTCATGTTCTCCAATCCTGCGTGGCAATATACGCATAAATGGAAAGACGGAGATTTCGTATTTTGGGATAATGCCTGTCTCAATCATATGGCAGGTGGTGGTTATGAATATCCCGACACGCGCCGTATGCACCGCACGACGATTGCGGGAGATCGTCCCTTCTATCGGCCTTCGCGCGTGGCCGCTTGAGCGCGATGGCCTGAGCCATTGAAGCCAATGCCTGCCGGACTTGGTGCAAGCGCACCCTCCAGTGCCGGTAGTCGCTTGCGTGCAAACTTGCGCGCACCGATCGGGCGATAGACTTGTTTTGTAGCCTCGATGAGATGCACACCTCCGCCCGGCAGGCCAAAACGCTCACCAATCCGCTCAAAAGCAGGGGCCATGCTCAGCGCTGTAGCGCGTGTAAAGGGCGGAACATAAAGCGCTTCGCATTCATGCACGGGTGAGAACAAGGTCTCGCGCAAAAGATCACGCAGCTGGCCGCGTGAATAGGGAAGACCTTGCGCAAAAGGTGTCGTCTCAACACGCGCCCAAACACTGCGCCTGTTGGGCGCAACGATGATGATGCGCCCGCCCGGCGTTAATATGCGCCAGACCTCCTCCAGAAAATCGCGTGGGGCTTCACTCATTTCCAGCGCATGAATGATCAAGACACGATCAATGCAGCTGTCTGGCAGCGGCATCATGGCTGTATCGACCAGCGCGGATGAAGAGATGCCGGATTCGGGCCAGTTCACGACGCCTTGCTGTGCAGGCATGAAAGCCAAGACACGCACGGCCTTATCGCGCCAGGGCGAGAGATAGGGCGTCGCATAGCCAATGCCGAGCATGGAAAGGCCGCTGCAATTCTCCCAGCGGCGATTGATGATGGCGCTGACAAACCGATGCGCCACACGGCCGAGGGCCGAGGCGTAGAAGGCGCGAAGATCTACAACGTCGAGCGACATGATCTTCTTGTGCCATGAAAGTGCGGGCGAGGCGAGCCCCGCCCGCACAAAGCCTCAGACAATGATCTCGGTGTCGATATGCTTCGGGAAGACCTCTTCAGGCTTGGCATGGCGATGCGCAATGCCCTGCTGATAAGTGTAGAGCAAGAGCTGCTCCCAAGTCGGGCGATTGGCCTCAACGCCGAAGGGGAACGTGTCCGGCCCCATAATGTCACGCATTTTGCGCGCATAGGTGGCAAGCCATGGCAATGGATAGCGCGACACGGCAGGATCAAACAGTCGTTCCAGCGAGCGGCGCTTTGACTCATTGAAAGCGTTGACGAGATTGCGTGCGACCCAGGGATGCTCATCCAGAATATGCTTCTTGATGGCGATGATATGCATGATCGGCCACACTTTCGTGCGCGAGAAATACTCCTCTTCCATCTCCAGATAGTTCGGGAAGAGGCGCTCGACATCCGGGTGGTTCTCAAGGAAGCAGGTTGGCGGGCGGGCGATGATGGCGCAGTCAATCTCGCCAGAGGCGAGCATTTCCGACAGCGACTTGTCAGCCACGCGCGTCAGTCTCACGCCCTCTGGCAGATTGAGTTCAACCTTTTCGATGCGGCCCGGTGCATTGGCGCCAGCTTGATACCAGTGCACATCCTGCAGTTTCACGCCGCATTCGTTGTGCATCCAGCCGCGCATATAGACGGCCGCTGAATGCGCCCATTCGGGCGAGCCGATACGCTTGCCCTTCAAATCCTGCACCGTCTTGATGCCGCTCTTCTTGTTCACATAGAAGGAGGAGAAACGGAACAGGCGCGAGCAGATGACCGGCAGACCCACAATGTCGGGATTGTCGCGCGTCACCTGCGCGGAAAATTTGGCGCAGGAGAGTTCAGTGACATCCCATTCGCGATTGAAGGTGAAGCGGGCGAAGACTTCGTGATGGCCGAGATTGAGCCAGTTGTGCTCAATGCCTTCCGCATTCACAAGACCGAAGCGGAAATCGCGAAAATGGTCATAATCTGTCGTTGCAATGGTCAGCTTCAGCTTGCTCATGCTTTCCTCCATTTTGTCTCTGTCACTTTGTTGGCAGGCGCTGACCGAATGCTTTGGCCAGAAAGAGAGCGCCATGCACAAGGCCCGCATTGTCGATGCCATGACCAAGTCCCGCCGACATATGCCACTGGGTCGGGATGTTGTTCTTGGCGAGTTGCTCGGATGATTCAAACAGCGCTTCAACCGGGATCACTTCATCAGCGCTGCCATGAATGAGCAGAATCGGCGGCGTTTCGCCTCTGGCGTTGCGTGCGGTGGCTTCACCAAGGTGATCAGGCCCGACCAGCACGCCTGAGAAACCAATAATGGCGGCTGGTGCAATCTTGCGGCGCAGCCCGGTATGGAGGGCCATCATTGTGCCCTGCGAGAAGCCGACAAGCGCCAGCTTGCTGTCATCAAGCCCGGCATTGGCGAGTTCCTCATCAAGAAAGGCATCGAGGCAGGGGCGCGCCATCGTCACGCCCGTCCAGCGCTCATGAGGATCGCGCATGGTGAGCGCAAACCATTGTCGCCCCATAGGCGACATGGCGCAGGGCTCCGGCGCATGGGGCGAGACAAAAGCAGCGTTGGGCAGCACTTGCTGCCATTGCTTGCCAATGTCGATCAGGTCGCGCCCATCAGCTCCATAGCCATGGAGGAACACGACCAGCTGGCGGGTCGTGCCGGATTTTGATGCAAGGCGGGGGCCGTCCAGTTTCACTGTCATGGCCCTGTCTGTGAAACCTTGGCCGTCCGCCGTCAAGTCTGCCGCTCCTTGAAGCCGCAAGGCCCTTGCCCCTGCGCCAGCCTTGCGCCAGTTTCACCAGCAACCATGTCAGACCCAACCAAACCCCGCTTGCGCTTCGCGCCCTCGCCCAATGGCTATTTGCATCTGGGCCACGCTTACTCTGCCCTGCAGAATGAGCGCGTGGCGCGCGAGCTGGGCGGAGAGCTTTTGCTGCGGATCGAAGACATTGATATCGAACGCTGCCGTAAATCTTTTGAAGATGCGCTTGTTGAAGATCTGCACTGGCTTGGCATCGAATTTGTCGGGGAGCCGCGCCGACAGAGCGAGCATTTTTCAGATTATGCGCGTGCGCTTGAGGGCCTGCGTGAACGCGGACTGGTTTACCCTTGCTTTTGCTCCCGCGCAGATATTGCGCGGGTGGTGAGCGATGCGCATGACTGGCCGCGAGACCCGGATGGCGCTGCCCTTTATCCAGGAACGTGCAAGCATCTGTCGGAGGATGAGGTCGCGCAGCGCTTGAATTCAGGTCAGCGCGCCGCCTTGCGTCTTGATATGGAGCAGGCATTGTCGGTCGCTGGTATGCGGCTTGGCTGGAGTGAATTTGGCGAGACCGCCTCGCCACGTGATGTCACGGCTGAGCCCTCGCTCTGGGGTGATACGGTTATTGGTCGGCGCGACATTCCTGCCAGTTATCACATTGCCGTTGTGCTTGATGATGCTTTGCAGGGTATTACTGATGTCGTGCGCGGCGAAGATTTGTTCAACGCGACAAGCCTGCATCGTTTGCTGCAAGCCTTGCTGGATCTGGATGCACCCAATTACCGCCACCACTCGCTCTTGCGTGATCCTTCTGGCGACAAGCTCTCGAAAACGGCGCGCGCAAAATCCATCCGCGCGCTGCGAGGCGAGGGCGTGACGGCGCTTGATATACGCCGTCAGCTTGGTTTTGCCTGATCAGTTGCTGCGATTGGCCACGCGCGTATTGCCAGGGGCTTTGGCAATCAGCTGCTCGATGCGATCCTTCTCGCGCCGAAACATCGTAATCTGGCGCCCATCAAGCTCGCGCGTGCGCGCAAGTCGAACTCGCATTGGATCGACAAAGTGCCCATTGACGATGACTTCATAGTGAAGATGCGGGCCCGTTGCGAGGCCGGTCATGCCGAGATAACCGACCACCTGACCTTGGCGCACGCGCGTGCCTTCGGTGATGCCACGCGCAAAGCCGGTCATGTGGTTATATGTCGTGATATAGCCATTGGCATGCTGAATCTCGACACGATTGCCATAGCCTGACTCGCGGCCGGCCTTGATCACGGTGCCATTGCCCGCCGCAAAGATCGGTGTGCCTACGGGTGCCGACCAGTCAACGCCTGTGTGCATGCGCGTATAGCCAAGGATCGGGTGTCGGCGCATGCCGAATCCAGAACGTGTCTCGCCGGCCGTAATGGGTTTGCGAATGAGGAATTTGCGCGACGAGCGACCATTCTCATCATAAAAATCCACCATCTGATCGTCTGGTGTCTGGAAGCGGTAATAGCGGAATGTTTCGTTGCGGGTTGTGATTGAGGCATAGAGCAGATCGGCGCGATTTTCGCCTTCTTCACCCTCGTTATAAAAAGCTTCGAAATGGTCGCCCGGCGAAACGGCGCGCTGGAAATCGACATCATTCGCGAAGATGCGCACAAGATCATCCACAACCTGACGCGGAATGTCAGACTTCAGCGCCGTCTCGTAGAAAGAGTCATACAGGCGCATGCCATCTGAATCTTCATCATCATCATCTTCGCTCGCCGCCTTGCGACGGCTGGCGGGTGCAGGCGTTTCCGTGCGGGCGACTTGCACGAAGCTGCCATCATCGGCCATGGCAACCGTCATCTCGAGCTTGTCATCTGTATAGACGGAGATCCGCGCGATTTGCAGCGGCTGGCCAGGACCATTCACATCCGTCAGAAGAACTTTCAGGCGTTGCCCTTCGCTCACGGGCGAGCCGCCGCGCCGGCCGAAGGCAGAAACGATGCGGTTGATTTGTTCGCGAGTAGCGCCATTGGCCCGCAGCACATCGTCCAAGCTTTCGCCGCGGCGTATGATCACGAGGCGTTCTTCATTGTCCTTGATGTCAGCGCTCGCCTTGGGAAGGGGTGTCACATTTTCAGGCACCATGCGGACCTCGATATTGGCGAAGGGCGATGACATCGTGCTTGCACCAAAATTCGCGAGCCCTAGGCCGCCGGCGGAGTTGCCGAGATCCAAACTCACGCGGCTGGTGCGCATCAACAAAAGCTGGGGGGGAATGGCGGGTGAATTGCCCGGCTGCTGGGCGGCCTTCACCATCTCCCCGACCTGAGCTTGCGCTTCCTCCGGTGAGAGCGCCGGTTCCATGTCAGGCAAATCAATCCCGGCAATCTCGCGGACCGCGAAAGAGACTTCCGCCTCATTCTGGCGCAGGCCCGGATCTTCAGCGGCTGCGCTCACAGGATTGCGTGCATCAGCCAGCAGTTTGAGCGGATTAAACGGCGGCACATCATCGGCAAAGCCGGTGCTGGTCAGGGTCAGTGGCGTTGCGACACGCGTATAGCCGCGCATTCGTACCACTTCCCGGTCTCCAACCGTGATGTTGACGGGGGTGCGAAAGCTTTGTTTCGCGGCCACGAGGTCAATCGACTTCAACAGGCGGTCGCCCTTGCGGGCATTCACCTCGCCGCTGCCTGACGGCCCGCTGTCTCGCCTGATGGCAAGTTCGGGCGCCTCTGCAAAGTAAGACTGGCGCCCCAGCGCGGAATAAATGGCGGCGGCGATCAGGGCTGCGCCTGCAAGCCCCGTCAGCACCGTGCCAAACAGCCAGCGAAAGGACACGCGCCAGCGGTCAGCGGGGCTGTGACGCTCCCCGTCAGCCTCGATCGGCGGCTCCAAACCCAGCTCTACCGCGGGGAGGCTGTCAGCCCGCCGCGCGGTTGCGTCTGCCAGCGCGAGATGGTCGGCAATGGTGGCCACTCAAATCTTCCCGTTGGCTTCCTGTTGCCCCGTAGGGGTGAGCTGGGACGCGACCATGACCGCCACTTGGCGGAGAAGTCAACGCGGTCCCTGCGGAGCCTAGCCGTGAAGATGGCCCAATTGGGGCGGGATCAGCGAAGCTTCTTCAAGGCTCCGTCCAAATAAATGCTGCGGTGCCGAAGAATTTCGTTTCTGAAGGGGAGGCTATGGTGTTCAGAAAACCAGAAATCATGGCCGTTTCGGCGTCCTCCAAGATTTTTGGGAAAGCCTGTTGACAGGCGAGGGCGCCACGACCTATATACCCACCACCGACGGCGACGCCGCCTTGTGCGGCCGGCGCGTTTCGGCTTCTTCTCGAGCTTCTCGGGTGTACCACACCTGACCAGTAGGGTCGGGAAGAAGTCAGTTTCGCGCTGTGGATAAAAATCCTCGTTGTCACGCTGTTTGACATTTGAATCGGAAGAAAGAGAAACGTGGACGGCGGAGTCCTTGC
>Ga0315899_10003526_pt1 | contig 17065 bp, 13 predicted proteins | sample LakEriMetagenome_2_FD_203518 | JGI IMG/M metagenome (GOLD analysis project Ga0315899, IMG submission 203518) | Freshwater fungal communities from buoy surface, Lake Erie, Ohio, United States - Buoy 4 MA112 | ecosystem: Environmental > Aquatic > Freshwater > Lake | place: USA: Lake Erie, Ohio... | reverse complement strand
AATCAGCTTCGGGGCATGGCACATCGAACGCGCTCCAGCCGGCTGAGAATTAAGGTAACGAAGCTACAGCGCTTGCCGCCCGCGTCAAGATGCGGCTGTCCTGATATGGATCAGCGTCGGAGGAGCCCGGCCACGATGGCACACGCTGCGCGGCTGACATCGTCCCAGGTCGTGGCGAAGCCCGCTTCGTCGCCAAAATAGGGATCGGCGACGCCGGTCCCTTCGCGGCCGGGAACGAGGTCCATCAACAAGCCAAGATGGGCGGTGCCATCCGCCGGGCGGAGGCGGCGCAGATTGCGCAGATTGTCGGCATCGAGCGCGTAGATATGCGTGAAACGGCGGAAATCTCCGGCATTCACCTGCCGCCCGCGATAATGGGAAATGTCGATGCCCGTGCGCAGCGCCTGCCGCTGGGCACGGGCATCGGGCGGGCGGCCGACATGCCAATCGCCGGTACCGGCGGAATCGACGGTGAGGGCAAGGCCGGCCCGTTCCGCTTCCGCCCGCAACGCCGCTTCGGCCAGCGGCGAGCGGCAGATATTGCCCAGGCAGACGAAGAGGATGGCGGGCGCGCTCATCCTTCCGCGGCAGCCGTGGAGAGGCCGAGGCCAGGGATGCCGATGGAACGCTTGCCCGAAAAATCGGTGCGGGCGACGATGACGCCCAGCTTTTCCATATAGTCGATGAGGCGGCGGACGCGGCCGGGCGAACTGGTGCCGTAGGCGCGGGCGAGTGCGGCGTCGTCGGGGCAGGGGCGGCCGTCTAGGGCGGCACGGGCGATGAGCAGGAAGGGGGCGAGCATATCCTCCGGCACGGGCGCCGAGGCGGCGATCGCATCCTGCCAGCGGGGATCGTCGGCGTCGGCCATGCCCGCCTGCGCCATGGCGAAGCGTTTGCGGAAGGCGGGGAGGTCGAGCGGCGATTGTTTGAGGCCGCGCATCCGGCAGCGGACGCCGAAATCCTGATAGAGGCTGGCGACCGACGGCGCGGCGTCCCCCAGATCAGCGACGATCTCCTCCAGTACCGCGATGACGATGGGTTCGTTCTGGCCGAAGTCGAGTTCGGGCGCGGCGGGTTTCGCCTGGGGCGCGTCGGCGAGCTGGCGCATGATGTCCTCGGCCGGCCGGGGCGGCGGATCCGCGCGCGGCGGGGGCGGGGACAGTGCCTCCTCCTCCTGCCTTGCAAACAGCAGTTCCTGAAAATCCTCGCCGGTGGTGACGGGCGGCGGCATCAGCTTGTGCGATCCGCCACGCGTGCCGGTTTTTACAGCGCCGATCTTCACATTGACCGGGCGGCGGGCGATGGCGGGCCCCAGCCCCAGGAAGCGGCCGCGCTCCAGGTCGCGAATCTGCTCCGCCTGCCGCCGTTCCATGCCGAGCAGGTCGGCCGCGCGCGCCATGTCGATGTCGAGGAAGGTGCGGCCCATCAGGAAGTTGGACGCTTCCGCCGCGACATTCTTGGCCAGCTTGGCGAGCCGCTGGGTGGCGATGACGCCGGCAAGGCCGCGCTTGCGGCCCCGGCACATGAGGTTGGTCATGGCGGCAAGGCTGAGCCGGCGCGCCTCGTCCGATACGTCGCCGGCGGCGACGGGCGCGAACATCTGCGCTTCGTCCACCACGACGAGCGCGGGATACCAGTGGTCGCGCGGCGCGTCGAACAGGGTGGAGAGGAAGGTGGCGGCGCATTTCATCTGCGCTTCCAGTTCCAGGGCATCGAGGCTGAGCACCACCGAGGCGCGATGTTCGCGGATGCGGCTGGCCATGCGCACGATGTCGCGTTCATTATGGTCGCCTGCGTCGATGACGACATGGCCATATTCATCCGCCAGCGTGACGAAATCGCCTTCCGGGTCGATCACCACCTGCTGCACCATGGCGGCGCTTTCCTCCAGCAGGCGGCGCAGGAGGTGCGACTTGCCGGAGCCCGAATTGCCCTGAACGAGCAAGCGGGTGGCGAGCAATTCCTCCACGTCTACAGTCACGTCCTTGCCGTGGCTGTCGGTTCCTATGCTGATGCTGGCGGTCACGCCGGGCTTTTGCCGGGCCAACGCGGGCGGCGCAAGCCCGCTGGGACGGGGATTCATGCGCAAACGTTTGCCATGACGGATTTCTGCTGCTTCCGGCTGTGCGCCGGAGAGCGGATTAGCTTGACGCAAACCCTGCTGCGTTGCAGCATCAAGTCATGGCGACTCCGGCATCCAATCCATCCGCTCCGGCGATCACGCAGAATCCCGATATCCGCTATCTCGGGCGGCTGCTGGGCGATGTCATCCGCGCCTATGGCGGGGAAAAGCTCTACAAGCAGACCGAATATATCCGCTCGGCCTCGGTCGACCGGGCGCGGGGGGTGCAGGGCGCGGATCTGACGGATACGGGGCTGGAGGCGCTCAATCTGGATGATACTCTGGCCTTCACGCGCGGCTTCATGCTGTTTTCGATGCTCGCCAACCTGGCGGAGGACCGGCAGGGGGTGGCGGCCGAGCCGGGGGCGGACGTGGCGTCGGTGATCGAACGGCTGGAAAAGGAGGGGGTCGGGCGCGACGCGGTGCTGGAACTGCTGTCCAACGCTCTGATCGTGCCGGTGATGACCGCTCACCCGACCGAGGTGCGGCGCAAGAGCATGATCGACCACAAGAACCGGATCGCCGAGCTGATGCTGCTCAAGGATGCGGGGCGGATCGAGACGGACGAGGGCGAAAATCTGGACGAGGCGATCTTCCGCCAGATCGCGCTGTTGTGGCAGACGCGCCCGCTGCGGCGGGAAAAGCTGTTCGTCGCTGACGAGATCGAGAATGTGCTCGCTTATTTCCGCGACATCTTCCTGCCGGTGCTGCCGGCGCTTTATGCGCGATGGGAGCGGGTGCTGGGCGCGCGGCCGCAAAGCTTCCTGCGCGTGGGCAACTGGATCGGCGGCGACCGCGACGGCAATCCCTTCGTCCAGGCCGAACAGCTGGAACTGGCGCTGAAGAAGGGATGCGGCGCGGCGATCGCCTATTATCTGGACGCGCTGCACGCGCTGGGAGCGGAACTGTCGCTGTCCACCGAACTGGCCCATGTGCCTCAGGCGGTGCTGGACCTGGCCGAGGCGAGCGGCGACGCGTCGCCGAGCCGCAGGGACGAGCCCTATCGTCGGGCGATCAGCGGCATCTATGCGCGGCTGGCTGCGACCTGCGTCGCGCTCACCGGCGGGCAACCGGCGCGACCAGCGATGTTGAAGGGCGAGGCCTATGTCAGCCCGCAGGATCTGCGCCGCGACCTCGTCATCGTGGCGCAGGGGCTGGCGAGCGAGGGCGACGGGGCGCTGGCGACCGGCGGGGCGCTGGGGCGGCTGATCCGCGCGGTCGAGACATTCGGATTTCACCTCGCCACGCTCGACATGCGGCAGAACAGCGCGGTGCACGAGCGGGTGGTCGCCGAACTGCTGAAACAGGCGGGGGTCGAGGCGGACTATCTGGCGCTGGATGAATATGCGCGCATCGCATTGCTGCGGCGGGAGCTGGCGAACAACCGGCCGCTGGGCGCACCCTTTTCCGATTATTCGGAAGAGACGGCGTCGGAACTCGCGATCGTCCATGCGGCGGCGGAGGCGCACCGCACCTACGGGCCCGCCTGCATCACCCACTATATCATTTCCAAGGCGGAGAGCGTGTCCGACCTGCTGGAGGTCAACATCCTGCTGAAGGAGGCCGGGCTGTGGCGCGCGGGGGTGGACGGCGCGCCGCCGCAGGCCGCCATCATGGCGATCCCGCTGTTCGAGACGATCGCGGACCTTGAGGCCGCGCCCAGCATCATGACCGCCTATTTCGGCCTGCCCGAGATCGTCGGCGTCGTGAAGGCGCGGGGCCATCAGGAAGTGATGATCGGCTATTCCGACAGCAACAAGGATGGCGGCTACATCACATCGACCTGGAGCCTCTACAAGGCGAGCCAGGCGCTGGAGCCGGTCTTTGCCGAGGCAGGCGCCGCGATGCAGCTGTTCCACGGGCGCGGCGGCGCGGTCGGGCGCGGCGGCGGGTCGGCGTTCAAGGCAATCCAGGCGCAGCCCAGGGGCAGCGTGCAGGGGCGTATCCGCATCACCGAACAGGGCGAAGTGATCGCCGCCAAGTTCGGCACGCGCGACGTCGCCATGACCAACCTGGAAGCGATGACCAGCGCCACGCTGCTCGCCAGCCTGGAGCCGGACCCGATTTCGGCGCGCGATGCCGAGCGCTTTGGCGGGGCGATGGACACGCTGTCGAAGAGCGCCTTTTCCGCTTATCGCGACCTGGTCTACGGCACCGAGGGGTTCAAGGAATTCTTCCGCCAGTTGACCCCGATACAGGAAATTGCCGGCCTCAAGATCGGTTCGCGGCCGGCGAGCCGGACCAAGAGCAATGCGATCGAGGATCTGCGCGCCATCCCCTGGGTATTCAGCTGGGCGCAGGCGCGGGTGATGCTGCCGGGCTGGTATGGCGTGGGTCATGCGCTGACCGCGTTCGAGGACAAGGCATTGCTGGCCGACATGGCGCAGCACTGGGCGTTCCTGAAGTCGGCGCTCGCCAATCTGGAGATGGTGCTGGCGAAATCGGACCTGGGCATCGCCGCGCGCTACCTGCCGCTGGTGGAGGATCAGGGCAAGGCCGACGAGATTTTTGGGCGCATCCGTGATGGATGGGCGCGTACGCATGACGGGCTGCTGGCGGCAACTGGCCAGTCGCGCCTGCTGGAAAAGAGCCCGGCGCTGGACTCGTCGATCCGGCTGCGGCTGCCCTATATCGAGCCGCTGAACCTGTTGCAGGTGGAGCTGTTGAAGCGCCACCGCGCGGGCGAGGAGGATGCGCGGATCAAGGAAGGGATCGAACTGTCGATCAACGCGATCGCGACGGCGCTGCGCAACAGCGGGTAGCGCCGGGGCAGATTGTCGCACGGGGCAGGGGGATCAGACCAGTCCCAGCCGCGCCAGTTCGCCCAGCATCGCAGGGGGCATGGCGTCGAGATCGTCGGCTTCGCCGTCGCCCAGGTCGCGCGGCGCGTCGGCCTCCTCCAGATAACGCCAGCCCTGATGGGCGCGCTTGGGCTTGGCCTGGACGGCGATCAGGCGCGGCTCCAGCCGGATCCAGTGGAGGCCGGTGCCCGTTTCCTCGAAGCCGATGATCGGGCTGCGGCCGACGATGCGGTGCTGGTGTATCCAGAAGAGCGAGCCGCCCGCCATCTCCGCCACGCGCTTGGGCAGGTAGCGGGTGGATGTACGCGCCTCCCCCGGCTGGCTTTCGAGCCAGGCGCGCAGCGTGGCGGGGCTTTCCGCGCCAAAGGCGATCTTGGTCATGTGCAGCGGCATGATGATTGAGAGTCCAGACGCATTGTTCCTGCTGCCAAAGGAGCACGTCCTTTCAAATGGGGGCTTGTTTCACCCCGTCAATCCCGCCGCCGTGGCGAGGCCGAGAAAGGCGAAGAAGCCCATGGAATCGGTGATCATCGTCACGAAGATGGACGAGGCGACGGCGGGATCGAGATTGAGCCGGTCGAAGGCGAGCGGCACCGCCGCGCCGGCAAGGCCCGCCGTCACGATGTTGGTCATCATCGCCGCCGCGATGACGCCGCCCAGATGCGGGTTCTGGAACACGAGCGAGACGCCAAGGCCCAGCACCACCGCGACCGTCGCGCCGTTGAGCAACGCCACCCGGATTTCGCGGATGATGGTGCGCCGCGCATTCGACCCGGTGATCTGGTTGGTGGCGAGCGCGCGGACGGTGACGGCCATCGTCTGGCTGCCGGCGTTGCCGCCCACGCCCGCGACGATCGGCATCAGCGTGGCGAGCGCCACCATCTTCTGGATCGTGCCTTCGAAAATGCCGATGATCGTGGAGGCGACCAGCGCCGTCAGCAGGTTGGTGAGCAGCCAGCGCACGCGCGCGCGATAGCTGTCCACCACCGGTTCGTTGATGTCGCCTTCGCCCGCGCCGGACAGGCGAAGGATGTCCTCGCCCGCTTCCTCCGAAATGATGTGGACGATGTCGTCCACCGTGATCATGCCGACGAGCCGGCCGGCGGGATCGACGACGGCGGCGGAGATCAGCGCATATTTCTGGAAACGGAGCGCCACCTCCTCCTGATCCATGTCGACCGGGATCAGCGTCTGTTCCCGCTTCATGAGGTCCGCCATGGCGACGCCGCGCGGGCAGGTGAGCACCCAACTGAGTTGGCAGGTCCCGATCGGCTTGTGCGCGGCGTCGACGACGAAGATTTCCCAGAAGTCGCGGGTGAGGTCGTCATTGTCGCGCAGATAGTCGATCACCTGCCCGACCGTCATATGTTCGGGCACGGCGACCAGGTCGCGCTGCATCAGGCGGCCGGCGGATTCCTCGGGATAGGCGAGCGCGCTTTCGATGGCGGCGCGGTCTTCCGGCTCCATCGCGTCGAGGACCGCCTGCTGGTCGGCCTCCTCCATATCCTCGATGATGGCGACCGCGTCGTCGGTGTCGAGTTCGGCGGCGAATTCGGCCAGCTGTTCGGGCGCCAGCGCGCCGATCAGGTCGTCGCGGACATAGTCGTTGAGTTCGGACAGCACCTCCGCGCCGACGAGGTCGCCGAGCGCGGCCGCCACCTCTGCCCGGCGTTCGGACGGGATCAGTTCCAGCAGGTCGGCGATGTCCGCGGGATGGAGCGGCGAGACGAGGTCGCGCGCCTTTTCACTGTCGCCTTCCTCCACCGCGTCGAGCACGGCGGTCAGAAATTCGGGCTTCAGCCGGTCGTCCTCATCGTGGCTGGCCTCGGCCGCCTCGATCAGCGTGTCGTCAGTGTCGTCCCCATGACCGAAGGGGTCGGCGAAGTCGCCGCGCTCGCTCATCGCGCCCCCTACTGTCCGGTTCCTGTAACATTGCGCTGCTTTCGCTGATGGGAGACCCAATTGCAATGGGCGAGACGAAGCGGCGGCCCTTCTCCACAAGTTTCTTTGCTCACGGGCCCGAGCCCCTATATGGAGCGTCCAACCCTTCCCCGGCACAGAGAGGATTTTTCATGGCCGACGACACGCTTACCCTCACCCTCGACAGCGGCGGCGACGTCGTCATCAAACTGCGCCCCGACCTGGCACCCGGCCACGTCGCGCGCATCGTGGAAAATGCCAAGGAAGGCTTTTACGACGGCGTCGTGTTCCACCGCGTCATACCCGGATTCATGGCGCAGGGCGGCGACCCGACCGGCACCGGCATGGGCGGCCACCCCGACAAGCCGGACCTGAAGGCCGAATTCAGCCGCGAACCGCATGTGCGCGGCGTCTGCTCCATGGCGCGCGCCAGCAATCCCAACAGCGCCAACAGCCAGTTCTTCATCTGCTTCGACGATGCGACCTTCCTCGACGGCCAATATACCGTCTGGGGCGAAGTGACGTCGGGCATGGAGCATGTCGACGCGCTGCCCAAGGGCGAGCCGCCGCGCACGCCCGGCAAGATCGTGAAGGCGACGGTCGCCTGACGCGGCGTGCGGTTCAGCGACCCATATCCTGAATGAATGTCGTCCGTCACCCCGGGGCTGGTCCGGGGTGACGGAAAAGGCGAACGAGGCGATGCCCTAACGCTTCTTGCCCGCCATGCCGTCCGTCATGGAAATGGCGCGCGCCGGTTCCGCTCCATTGTCGGCGGCAGGCGTTTCGGGCGGCGTGTAGGGGCCGATGCTTTCGATATGCCAGCGGCGCTGTTCCGCCGTGGACCCCGGCACGTCGTTGACGCGGCGCAGCGTGACCTGGCGCAGGATGGAAAAGGGTTTGCCGTTGGCCGCGATCCGGCCGTAGACCTGCACCGGCACGGTTACATAGAGGGATCCCGCAGCGCCTTCGGCCTCGGCCGGTGCGCCGACATTGGCGTGGATTTCGCTGAAGCCGCGGAAGCGCGCCTCGAAATGGGCGTCATCCTGCGAGCCGATCGCGCCGGACTGGTTCCACAGATCCTGCGCGTCGATGAAGCGCTTTTCCTCCAGCAGGCCATAATAGCCCTGAACGACCTGCGCCGCGCCCTGCGCGCTGTTCGGATCGATCGATCCTTCCACGATCGGTTCGGGATCGATGGGCAGGCCGCCCGGCGTACCGGGAGCAGGTGGGTCCAGCGGTTCCATGAGCGCCATCGCCTCGGCCCGGACGTTGTTTTCGACCTGAGTCTGGCTGGCCCCGTTGGCAAGATTGTCGATCGCGCTTTCCTCCCGTCCGTCGCAGGCGGCGACGAACAGGAGAGGCAGCATCAAGGCGGTCCTGGCCGACCACCGCATCAGTTGGGCTGAACCCTGGGCGCGACGTCACGGCCGCCGCCGCCACGCATGGGCCGGTCGCCGCCGAAGCGCCGCGCGGGGCGGGAACCCCAGCTTCGCTGCGGTCGTGGCTGGCCAGCCTGTGTCTGTGGCTGCTGCGGCGCGGCTATGCCCGGCTGCGCGTCGGGGCGCGGGCCGCCATTGCCCTGCCAGCGTCCGCGGTCGGGCGCGCCGTCCGGGCCGCGCGGCGGGCGGCCTTGCCAGTTGCCGTCGGGACCGCGCGGCGGGCGGCCTTGCCAGTTGCCGTCGGGGCCACGGGGCGGGCGACCCTGCCAGTTGCCCGGCCGATTGCCGCGACGGCCTTCCCAATAGCGGCGCTGCGCGTCCGACCAGCGCTGGCGCCGGCCGCCCCGGTCATAGACATAATAGCCGTTGCCGGGATAGTAGAAGCCGTCATACCAGCCATAGCCGCCGGGATAGAAGCCGCCGTTCCAATAGGGATCATAATAGCCGCCGCCATAATAGCCGCTGCCGACACTCACGCCGCCATAGCCGTAGCCATCGTCATAGCAGCCACCGAGCGCCAGCGCGCCTGCAAGACCGATCATCCCCAGTAACCGATGTCGGATGCCCGTCATCGCCTGTCTCCTTCGATATGATATCGGGCGTCTAACGCGTGCCGGTTGAATTGGTTGTGAATGGATTATCCAACGGACAGGCATTGGTCCGCAAGGCGCTGCGCTATGGGTGGGCGGGCGCTGGTCAGCGGCGGCCTATGCCCCGCTCGATCAGCGCGTTGGCGATGCTGGCGATCTCCTCGGCCGGGCGGCTGTCGTCCCATACGCCATAGCGAAGACCCAGAAACACGTTCATCCCCATGATCGCCCAGGCATGGACTTCATCGACCGCGCCTGTGATCTCGCCCCGATCGGCGGCGCGGCGCAGGCGCGATTCCATACGGTTCGCGGTATTTTCATAATGGGCGCGATAGGCGGCCTGATCGACGAACTCGGCTTCGTCGATGATGCGATAGATTTCCTTGTGGTCACGGGCGAACTCCAGAAAGCTCAGCAGGCCGATACGCTCCGCCTCGATCCCGTCGCGCGCCTGCGCGATTCGGGGGGAAACATAATCGCGCACCTGTCCCGACATGTCGTTGACGAGCGCGCGGAAAATATCGTCCTTGCTGGCGAAATAGGTATAGAAGCTGCCCAGAGCGCAGCCCGCGCGGCGGGTGATGCCGCTGATCGATCCTTCGTGGAAACCCTTCTCCCCGAACTCCTGCGCGGCGGCCGACAGCAACGCGCGGCGGGTCCGCTCGCCGCGGGCGGTGCGGGGGGTCTTGTCATCCTTGTCGGGCGGCGCGTCGGCCATCTCCACTCCCTGATGCTGTGTTCTTCTTGCAGCGTTCGTGCGCCGTCGTCACGCGCTCTCTTATTTCAAGTTGAAACCCGGTTCAACTTTCATTATCGAATAGGCCGATCGAGGCGATCCGGCAGACCGGACGCAGGATTTTTCAGGAGAGGACCGATCCGATGAAGGCTCGTCAGACCATTCGCACCCTTGCTCTCGCCTCCGCCGCCTGGGGCGGCATGATGGCAGTGCCCGCCTTCGCTCAGGACAATGCGCCGCCGCAGGCCGCTGCCGAGGAGGACAGTGCCGCGATCGTCGTCACCGCGCGCCGGCGCGAGGAGACACTGGTGAGCGTGCCGATTGCCGTCAGCGCTTTTTCGGGCGAAGCACTGGAGCGTGGCGGGGCGATCGACATCACCGACCTTGCCAATGTCACGCCCAACACCACGCTGGAAGCTTCGCGCGGGACCAATTCGACGCTGACGGCCTTCATCCGCGGCGTCGGGCAGCAGGATCCGGTCTCCGGCTTCGAGCAGGGCGTCGGCATCTATCTGGACGATGTGTATCTCAATCGTCCGCAGGGCGCGCTGCTCGACATATACGACGTGGAGCGGATCGAGGTGCTGCGCGGGCCGCAGGGCACGCTTTATGGCCGCAACACGATCGGCGGCGCGGTCAAATATGTGACGAAGATGCTGCCGCAGGATTTTTCGCTGCGGCTGAAGGGCACCTATGGCAGCTATGACCAGGCGGACGGCATCGTTACCGTTTCCGCGCCACTGGGCGACATCGTGCGCGTGGGCGGGGCGCTCGCCCGGCTGTCGCGTGGCGGCTTCGGCACGAATCTGACCACGGGTCAGGACAATTATAACAAGGATATTTGGGCGGCGCGCGGCACGTTCGAGATGGGCGGCTATGGCGAGCCGGTGCTGATGCGGATTACGGGCGACTATACGAAGGACAAGAGCAATGCGCGCGGCGGCCATCGCCTGATCCCTGGACAGGCTTCTGGCGCGCCGGTGCTGAGCGACGTGTTCGACACGCGCGGGGGGCTGCGCGATCCGCAGCAGGAGGTGAAGTCCTACGGCCTGTCGATGAACATCACCGCCGAACTGAACGACACCTTCACGCTCAAGTCGATCAGCGCCTGGCGCAAGGACGACAGCGCCTCGCCCATCGATTTCGACGCGCTGCCTGCGGTCGATGTCGACGTGCCGGCCTATTATCGCAACGAGCAGCTGAGCCAGGAAGTGCAGTTGCAGGTCGATGCCGGGCCGTTGAAGGGCATGATCGGCTTCTATTATCTGGACGCAAGCGCGGACACGCAGTTCGACACGCGCATCTTCACGACGCTGGCCGGCCTGACCGCCTTCACCCAGGCGGACGTTGACACGGAAACCTACGCGATCTTCGGCGACTTCACCTATGATTTCAGCCCGCAGTTCAGCGTGTCGGCAGGCGGCCGCTATACGTGGGACGAGCGGACGGCAGATATTCTGCGCCAGAATTATCTGGGCGGCGGGTCGCCCGTATTCGGCGGCGCGGGCCTGCCCTTCGGCGCGCCGAGCACCGATTTCCGGGGCACGGCCAAGTACAGGAAATTCACGCCGCGCTTTTCGGTCAGCTACAAGCCGACGCCGGATCACAATATCTATGCCAGCTATTCCAAGGGCTTCAAGGGCGGTGGTTTCGACCCGCGCGGGGTGGGCACCAACGCGCCGGATCTGAACGGCGATGGCATACGGCAGGACAGCGAGGTCGCATCCTTCCTGGCCTTCCGTCCCGAAGAAGTGGACAGTTACGAAGTCGGTTATAAAGGCAATCTGATGGACGGCGCGCTCTATGTCGCGCTGGCGGGCTTCTACGCCGATTACAAGGATGTGCAGATTCCGGGATCGGTCGCCTGCACCGTCGTCGGCGGCACGCCGCCGCGCCCGATCCCTTCCTTCTGCGGCATTGTGTCCAATGCGGGCAAGGCGCGGTTCAAGGGGCTGGAGTTCGAGAGCAATGCGCGGCTGGGCCGCGACATGATGACGCCGGGCGACCGGCTGAACCTGCAGACCGCGGTGGGCTATATCGACGCGGAGTATCGCGAATATATCACCAATATCGGCGGGGTGCCGACCGATGTCGCGGCCTTCCGCAAGGTGCAGAACACCCCCAAATGGACCGCGAGCGGGACATTCTCCTACTCGACGCCGGTGGGGGACGGCAGCCTCTATGCCGGGACGACCGTGTCCTGGCGGTCGAAAACCTACCAGTTCGAGATCCCCAATCCCTATATCGATCAAAAGGGCTATGCTCTGTGGGACGCGAGCATCGTCTATACCGCCCCCAACGACCGCTGGTCGCTCGGCGTCCACGGCAAGAATATCCTGGACAAGGAATATAAGACGTCGGGCTATACTTTCGTCGCGGCGAACCCGGTGACGGGCGCTATCATCAACAATGCCGCCGGTTTCCCGACGCCCTCGCTCGGGCGGGAAGGGACGCTGACCGCCTTCTACGGCAATCCGCGACAGGTGTTCGTGACCGGAACGGTGAAGTTTTGAGATGAACCCCGTCATCCGTTCGCTTCGGGCCCATCGACGCCGCTCGGGGCAGGCCATGCCGGGAAGCGTTTCCCGACTTCGCGCGAAACGAACGGATGGCTAAGGGGCTGCCCATGACAAGCGAAACCTCCCCCCGCTACGGCCCCGGCTATTCCAGGCTGGTGCTGGCGATGCTGCTGCTGGTCTATACGTTCAACTTTCTCGACCGGCAGATCCTGGGCATCCTGGCCGGACCGATCAAGGCGGAGCTGGGGCTGAGCGATACGCAGCTCGGCGCGCTGGGGGGCATCGCCTTCGCGCTGCTCTATTCGACGCTGGCGATCCCGCTGGCGCTGCTGGCCGACCGGACCAGCCGGACGTGGGTCATCACCGTCAGCCTGGCCGTGTGGAGCGGCTTCACCGCCTTGTGCGGCGTGGCGGGCAGCTTCGCGCAGCTGTTCCTGTTCCGCATCGGCGTGGGCGTGGGCGAGGCGGGCGGCGTCGCGCCCTCCTATGCCGTCATCTCCGATTATTTTCCGGCGCATCAGCGGGCGCGGGCGCTATCCGTCTATTCGCTTGGCATCCCGCTGGGATCGGCAGGCGGCGTTCTGCTGGGCGGCTATATCGCGCAGACCGTGGAGTGGCGGACGGCCTTCATTCTGGTGGGGCTGCTCGGCCTGCTGATCGCGCCGGTCTTTCGCCTCGTCGTGCGGGAGCCGGCGCGGCCGGCGAAGGACGCGCAAGCCGTGCCGGTGTCGGCCGTGTTCGGCATCCTTGCCGCCAAGCGCAGCTTCTGGCTGCTGGCGCTGGGCGCGGCGTGCAGTTCGATGTGCGGGTATGGCGTCGCCTTCTGGTTGCCGAGCCTCCTCATGCGCAGCTTCGGTCTCGATCTTGTCGGCGCGGGACAGTTTCTGGGCGGATTGCTGCTGATCGGCGGGGTCGCCGGCGTGCTGCTGGGCGGATGGCTGGGCGACCGGATGGGGAATGGCGACCGGGCCTATTATGCCTGGGTGCCGGCGGTCAGCTATGTCGTGGGGATGCCGCTGTTCGTCGTTGGCGTGCTCTCCTCCAGCGTCACTTTCGCTTTCCTCCTGTTCCTGATCCCGCAGGCGCTGGTCTATGTCTGGCTGGGGCCGGTGCTGACCGCCGTGCAGCATCTGGTGCCCGCGCACATGCGCGCGAGCGCGGCGGCGTGCTTCCTCCTCATCAACAATCTCGTGGGCCTCGGCCTGGGGAGCTGGGCGGTGGGCAGCCTGTCGGACGCGCTGACGCCGCAGTTCGGGACGGAAGCGCTGCGCTACGCGATCGTCGCGGCGCTGGGATTCTATCTGCTGGCAGGGCTGTTCATGGCGCTTGCGGGCAAGGCGTTGCGGCGGGACTGGGTGGCGCAGTGAGACAGCGATGCGGATGAGGAGAGGCCGGTCAGCGATTGCCGAACCCGTCGCGCTCGACGGTGGCGTGCGCTCGGGATGCGACGGGCCGGTTGCGGTCCCGATGCCTTGCTTCGTTGGACAGGGCGAACGAAGCGGGAGGCGCGGATGGACAGACGGGCATTCATGGGCAGGGCCGCAGGCATGGCAGCGGCGCTGCCCCTTGCAGCCAAGGCCGGCGCGGCGTTCGATCCGTTCGCGGGCGTGGAGCCGGTGCGCGCGACGCCGGACCGCATCTTCCGCACCACCGTGTGCCTGCGTCCCTTCCGCGCCACAGGGCCACGCATCGAGGTAGAGCAGGTCGGCCGCAAGCGCGTCGTCCACAATTATGGTCATGGCGGCAGCGGCTGGTCGCTGAGTTGGGGGTCGGCAGAGGCGGCGGTCGCGCTGGCGCTGGCCGACGGGGTGCGCGACGTGGCGGTGATCGGCGCGGGCGCGCTGGGGCTGACCGCCGCGCTGACGGCGCAGCGCGCGGGCGCGCGGGTCACCATCTATGCGAAGGAGCAATTCCCCTTCGTCCGCTCGGCGCGCGCGACCGGCACCTGGTCCCCAGACAGCCGGGTCGCGATGGAGAAGGCGGTGGATCCGGGTTTCGGCGACCGGTGGGAGGCGATGGCGCGCGCGTCCTTTTCCTATTTCCAGAGCCTGCTGGGGATGGCGGGCGATCCGGTCGAATGGACGGATCGCTATGCCTTGTCCGACACGCCCTTCGGCCCCCGGCGTGTGTCCGCTCCCACTATGGAGCGGCCCGACGATTTCCTCCATCTGGAAAGCCGGCTGGCCGACATCATGCCGCGCAGCGTCGATCTTGCGCCCGGCACGCATCCTTTTCGCGCGGCCTATGCGCGGCGCAACAGTTCGCTGACCTTCAACGTCGCCGACCTGACGCGCCAGTTGACGACCGATTTCAGACTTTCAGGCGGATCGATCGTCCCGATGGAATTCCATGCGCCGGGCGACGTCGCCAAGCTGAAGCAGCCGGCCATCATCCATTGCACCGGCTATGGCGCGCGCGCCCTTTGGCGCGACGAGAGCATCGTGCCCGTGCGCGGGCAGATCGCCTGGCTGATCCCTCAGCCGGGCGTCACCTATGGCGTCTATTACGGATCGCTGTCGATGCTGGCGCGGCGCGACGGCATCGTCGTGCAGGAGGTAGGGCAGGACGAATGGTTCGGCTATGGCGACGCCAATGAGGAACCGGACCATGCAGCGGCGCAGGAGTGGGTGCGGCGGCTGGCGACATTCTGGGCCTAGGACCGAATATGGATTCCCCCAGCTTACCTAGCGTTCCCGCGTGGCGCTGAACTTCACCTTGGGATGGCGTTCCTGCTGGTAGCCGATGTCCCAGGCGCTGCGGGCCATGAAGACGAGATTGCCGTCGCGGTCCTTGGCCATGTTCGCGCCATTATAGGCGACCAGATCCTTGATCGCGGCCTCATCGCCACTGATCCAGCGAGCGGTGTCGAAGGGCGAGGGTTCGAGGCCGGCGGTGACCTTATATTCGGCTTCCAGCCGCGAAATCAGCACTTCAAGCTGGAGCTGGCCGACGACGCCGACGATCCACTGGCTTCCGATTTCGGGGTAAAAAACCTGGATCACGCCCTCTTCCGAAAGGTCATCCAGCGCCTTGCGCAATTGCTTGGTCTTGGTGGGGTCTTTCAAAGCCACCCGGCGCAGGATTTCGGGCGCGAAATTGGGCAGGCCGGTAAAGCGCAGGCCCGGCTTTTCCGAAAGCGTGTCGCCCACGCGCAGCGCGCCATGATTGGGGATGCCGATGATGTCGCCGGGGAAAGCCTCATCCGCCAGTTCGCGGTCCTGCGCGAAGAAGAGGATGGGCGAATGGACCGCGAGCGGCTTGCCCGAGCCTGACGGTGTCAGCTTCATGCCGCGGCGGAACTTGCCCGAAACGAGGCGCATGAAGGCGATGCGGTCGCGGTGCATGGGGTCCATGTTCGCCTGCACCTTGAAGATGAAGCCGGTGACTTCGTTCTGGTCGGGTTCGACGGCGGCCGGTTCGGCGGGTTGTGGCCGGGGCGGCGGGGCATGGGCGGCCAGCGCGTCGATCAGTTCGGTCACGCCGAAGAGCTTGAGCGCCGATCCGAAATAGACCGGGGTGAGATCGCCGGCGCGGTAGCGGGCGAGGTCGAATTCGGCGTAGCCGCCCTGTGCCAGTTCGGCCTCTTCGCGCAGGCGGTCGAGCGCCTGGGGCGAGAGCAGGTCGGCAAGCTGCGGATCGGCAAGGCCGGAAAGATGCGCTTCCTTGCCCTCAAACTCGCGCGAGGGGCCGGTCGGCTGGCGCAGGCGGTTCGTGGCGAAATCATAGATGCCCTCAAACTCGCCGCCCATGCCGGCGGGCCAGCTCATCGGGCAGACGTCGAGCTGGAGCTGGTCGGCAACCTCGTCGAGCAGGCCGAAGATTTCACGGCCTTCGCGATCGACCTTGTTGACGAAAGTGATGATGGGGACGTTGCGCAGGCGGCAGACTTCGAACAGCTTGCGGGTCTGCGGTTCGATCCCCTTGGCGGCGTCGATCACCATGACGGCGGAGTCGACGGCGGTCAGCGTGCGGTAGGTGTCCTCGGAAAAATCCTCGTGGCCCGGCGTGTCGAGCAGGTTGAAGGTGATGGTTTCGCCGTCGCGCGTGCGCTCGAACGTCATGACCGAGGATGTGACGGAAATGCCGCGCTGCTGCTCGATCTTCATCCAGTCGGAGCGGGCACGGCGGTTGGCCCCGCGCGCCTTGACCTCGCCCGCAAGATGGATCGCGCCGCCTTCGAGCAGCAGCTTTTCGGTGAGCGTGGTCTTGCCCGCATCCGGGTGCGAGATGATGGCGAAGGTGCGGCGGGAAGGGATGGTCATTGTCAGAGGCTCTTGCAAACGGCCCTTCGGGCTGAGCCTGTCGAAGGGCGTAACGCGCTGGCTTCGACAGGCTCAGCCCGAACGGAATTTTGACAGCCCGTTACACGCCGACCAGCGTCACGTCCATGCGGAAGCTGCGGCTGTCGCCGGGGCGAAGGGCCATGATGCCGGGCTTGTTCCAGACATCGCCAGTGAACCCCACCGGATCGGCCATGCCGGCCCAGGGCTCGACGCAGAGATAATGGGCGCCGGGCTTTTGCCACAGGCCGAGCCAGGGCGTGTCGGGAAAGTCGATTTTGAGGTGCGGCTTGCCCGGCACCCCCCAGGTCAGCGATCGGCTGGCGAGATCGTCCCAGATGAGGGCGTCGCCCGCGAACATGGCGTGGGTCGGGGCGAGCGTGTCGCCTTCGACCGGCGAGGGAAAAGATTCGCGGGCGATGAGGCCAGGTTCGTGGCCAACCTTGCGGATCGGCGCGGGTTCGGGTTTTTCAAAGACGATGCGATGGTCCTCCACGCCGCCGCCATAGGGAAGCGGCCAGGCGAAGGCGGGGTGGTAGCCGAAAGCGAAGGGCATGTTCGCTTCGCCCCTGTTGCTGACCGTGGCGGTCATGCGGAGTGTCGCATCGTCGAGCGCGAAATCCATGTCGAGGCGGAAGTCGAAGGGGTAGACGGCGCG
>Ga0315899_10003523_pt1 | contig 17069 bp, 17 predicted proteins | sample LakEriMetagenome_2_FD_203518 | JGI IMG/M metagenome (GOLD analysis project Ga0315899, IMG submission 203518) | Freshwater fungal communities from buoy surface, Lake Erie, Ohio, United States - Buoy 4 MA112 | ecosystem: Environmental > Aquatic > Freshwater > Lake | place: USA: Lake Erie, Ohio... | reverse complement strand
ACGAGCCCACCACCGCGCTCGATGTCACGGTGCAAAAAGAGGTGTTGGCGCTCATCAAGCAATTGGTGCGCGAAGACGGCATGGGCCTGCTTTTGATCAGCCACGACCTGGGCCTGATGCAGGACCAAGTGGACCGTGTGATGGTGATGTACGGTGGCGCGGTGGTCGAGAGCGCGGCCACACCCGAGTTGTTTGCGCACCGGGCCCACCCTTACACGCGGGGCCTGTTTGCGGCGCGGCCGCGTTTGGGGCTGGCACGCGGCACGCGCCTGACCACGATCCCCGGCAGCGTGCCCGAGTTGATGGATTTTCCGGCGGGGTGTGCGTTTGCCGATCGCTGCAGTTTGGCGGTGGAGGATTGCCGCCACACACCGCCACCGGCTGAAAGCATCGACCGCGAAACGACTGGTGATGCCCCACATATGGTGAGTTGCCCGCGCTGGAGGCTGCCATGAACGGGATGTCCACATCTGCGCCGCTGCTGGAGGTGAAGCATTTGGGGCGGCGTTTTGACTTGCCCCGCGCGGGTTTGTTTCAACCTGCAGGCGCTTTGCAAGCTTTGTCGGACGTGAGCTTCAGCCTGCAGCCGGGCAAAAGTTTGGGCATTGTGGGCGAGTCGGGTTCGGGCAAGTCCACGCTGGCGCGGCTGGTGATGGCGCTGGACACACCCACCGAGGGGCAGGTGGTGTTCCAAGGCGTGGACGTGCACCAGACCCATGGACCCGCGCTGCGGCAGTTGCGCAGCGGTTTTCAAATGGTGTTTCAGGACCCGTATGGCTCGCTCGACCCGCGCCAAAAAGTGCTGGCCATCGTGACCGAGCCGATACGCACCTTGCAACATGCTTCGGGTGGCCGATCCGAATGGCACGAGCGGGCAGCGCAAGCAATGAGCGAAGTCGGCCTCAGAACAGCGGACCTGGACAAATACCCACACGAGTTTTCGGGCGGGCAACGCCAGCGCATTGCCATTGCACGCGCCTTGATCACGCGGCCCGCCTTGATCGTGGCCGATGAGCCGGTCAGTGCGCTTGACGTGTCGGTGCAGGCGCAGGTGTTGAACCTGATGATGGACCTGCAAGACCGCTACGGCCTGAGTTATCTGTTCGTCAGCCACGATTTGGCGGTGGTCAACTTGATGTGCGACGATGTGCTGGTGTTGCAGTCGGGCCGTGTGGTAGAAAACGGTTCTGCGCAGCAGATTTTTCAGCAAGCCGAGCATCCCTACACGCGCAAGTTGCTGGCCGCCATTCCTGGCCAGCCGACGTCATTTTTTCAACAGGAGTCCCCATGAAAAACGTCTCTTCCTTGACCCGCCGCACCCTCGCTTTGAGCTCGGCGGCCGTGTTGGTCGCCAGCTTGGTGGCTGCGCCTTTGCAGGCGCAAGCCCAGTCGCGCAAAGACACCGTCACGCTGGGCATGATCTTGGAGCCCACCAGCCTGGACCCGACCATGGCCCCGGCTGCGGCCATTGGCGAAGTGGTGCACTACAACATCCTCGAAGGTCTGACCAAAATCAATGTGGACGGCAGCATCAGCCCGCTGCTGGCCGAGAGCTGGAAAATGGACGCCGACGGCAAGGCCTATACCTTCAAACTGCGCAAGGGTGTGAAGTTCCAAGACGGCACGCCCTTCGATTCGGCCGCTGTCAAGTTCAGCTTCGAGCGGGCCAAAGACGCCAAGAGCACCAACAAGGCCAAAGGCGCGGTGTTCAACAACATCACCCACATCTCCACACCCGACGCACACACCGTGGTGTTGGTGCTGACCAACCCAGACGGTAACTTTTTGTTCCGCATGGGCGAGAACACGGCTGTGATCTTGCACCCGGACAGCGCGGCCAACGCGGCCACCAAGCCCGTGGGCACAGGCCCTTACAAACTCGACAACTGGGCCAAAGGCACGGCGGTGACCTTGTCCAAGTGGGATGGCTTTCGTGATGCCAACGCCATCAAGGTGAAGAAGGTCACCTTCCGCTTCATCAACGATTCGGCCGCCCAAGTGGCCGCCTTGTTGGCGGGCGACATCGACGGCATGCCGCGCTTCCAGTCACCGCAAAGCCTGCAACAGTTCCAGAAAGACAAGCGCTTTATGGTGGAGATGGGCAGCACGGCCGGTAAAGGCATCATGACCATCAACAACCGCAAAAAGCCCTTTGACGATGTGCGTGTGCGCCGTGCTTTGTCGCACGCGGTCGACAAAAAAGCGTTCATCGACGGCGTCTTTGAAGGCTTGGCCAAACCGATTGGCAGCCACATGGCCCCCACCGATGCAGGTTACGTGGAGTTGAGCAACACCTACGCCTACGACCCCGAAAAAGCCAAGGCCCTGCTCAAGGAAGCTGGCGTGCAAACGCCTTTGAACGTGACCCTGACCTTGCCCCCACCGCCTTATGCCCGCAAGGGCGGCGAGATTTTGGCCGCGCAGCTGGCCAAGGTGGGTATCGTGGCCAAAATCGAAAATGTGGAATGGGCGCAGTGGCTGGGCGGTACCTTCAAGGGCAACTTTGACCTCACGGTGATCAACCACGTCGAACCCCTGGACTACATGGCTTACGCCAACCCGCAGTATTACTGGGGTTACGACAGCAAGGCTTTCCGCGACTTGGCGGCCAAACACGCGGCTACCACGGGGGCCAAAGAGCGCACACAGCTGTTTGGTGACATGCAGCGCATGATCGCCAAAGATGCGGTCAATGTGTTCCTGTTCAACGCCACCAACACAGCGGTTTACCGCAAAGGCCTCAAAGGCCTGTGGTCGAGCTCACCGATTTTTGCCAACGACATGTCGGCCGTGTCCTGGCAATAAATTGAAGGGCAGCCCGAAAGTGCCCTGAAAAGCTTGCTATAATTCGACGTATGATGCGGCTGTAGCTCAGCTGGATAGAGTACTTGGCTACGAACCAAGGGGTCGTGGGTTCGATTCCTGCCAGCCGCACCAAAAATTAGAAAGCCCACAACGAAAGTTGTGGGCTTTTTCTTTTTCTAGCCTACACCCACACGCCATGAGCAAAGCCTTCACCAAAGAGTCCGACGGCGACGATGACGAAGAGCTGGGTTTACCGGCTTTGCCCGCGGGTGCCCGCAACTACATGACCCCCGAAGGCTATGCACGCCTCAGGGCCGAGCTGTTCACCTTGATCGACGACGAGCGGCCCAAAGTGGTCGAGATCGTGCACTGGGCGGCCAGCAACGGCGACCGCTCGGAAAACGGCGACTACCTCTATGGCAAAAAGCGTTTGCGCGAGATCGACCGCCGCATCCGATTTCTGACCAAGCGGCTGGAGATGGCCGAAGTGGTGGACCCTGCGGTGCACCATGGCAGCGACCAGGTTTATTTTGGGGCCACGGTCACATACGCCGAGGCCTCCGGCACCGAGCGCACAGTCACGATTTTGGGCATCGATGAGGCCGACAGTTTGCAAGGCCAGGTCAGCTGGGTCTCGCCGATTGCACGCACCTTGCTCAAGTCCCGCGAAGGCGATGAACTCAAGCTGGTCACGCCCGCAGGGGTGATCGACATTGAGGTGTTGGCCGTGAGTTATCCGGCGGCGACCTGATCGGCCTTGAGGCCGTTCAGGCCCAGCCGAGCAGACATTACCCGGGCTGGTGGCCCTTGTTGGTTTGGCGCTCGGCCTTGATGACCGAAGGTGTGCGTTTGAGGTGACGCAACACCTGCTCCAGGTGCGCCGCATCGCGCACGGCCACCACGAACTTCAACTCGGCAGTGTCCTGGGGGGTTTCTTGGCCCATGTCCACGTGCACGATGTCGGTTTCGCCACTGGCCAAAGCACCCGCCACCCGGGCCAGCACACCTTTACCGTTGATCACGGTGACGGTGATGGCGGTCTCAAAGCTGCGGCTCAATTCGTCCGACCACTCCACGCCAATGAAGCGTTCGCTGTCTTTGTGCTCCAGCTTGCGTGCGGTGGCGCAATCGCGGGTGTGCACGGCCAGGCCTTCGCCGCGGCCCAGGTAACCCACAATGTCGTCACCGGGCAATGGGCGGCAGCAACGTGAATACACCACCGAAGCGTTTTCGCTGCCGTCCAGCGTGATGGCACCTTGCGAGATGGACTCGTGCGCTGTGAAGCGCTCGCGCGTCATCAGCAGTGCGTCGGGCTTTTGACCCATCTCGGACAGCAGCGCAGTCAGTCGCTTGGCCACAATGGTGGCGATGCGTTTGCCCAAGCCAATGTCCATCAGCAAATCGGGCTGGTTGCGGTTGCCTGTGAAGCGCAGCAGTTTTTCCCACAGCGCATGGTGGGCTTCGTCGTTGGCGGGCAGCTGGTTGATGCCTTCGGCACGCAAAGCCTGCGCCAGCAGTTTTTCGCCCAGGCCCACCGACTCGGTTTGCGCCATGGTCTTGAGGTGGTGGCGGATTTTGGAGCGGGCGCGTCCGGTGCGCACAAAGCCCAGCCAGGCCGGGTTGGGGGCCGAGACGGGTGCGGTGATCACCTCGACCACGTCGCCGTTTTTGAGTTCGGTGCGCAAGGGCACCTGGTCGCCATTGATGCGGGCCGCCATGGCGTGGTCGCCCACCCGGCTGTGGATGGCATAGGCAAAGTCCACCACCGTGGCACCGCGCGGCAAGGCCATGATTTGGCTCTTGGGTGTGAACACGTAGACAGCATCGGGGAACAGGTCGACCTTGACGTGGTCCCAAAACTCGGTCGCGTCGCGTGTTTCTGTCTGGATGTCGAGCAGGGACTGCAGCCACTGTGTGCCCAGACGCTCGGACTGGGCGCTGGCCGATTCGTGCTCTTTGTAGAGCCAGTGCGCGGCCACACCCGATTCGGCCACCAGGTGCATGGGCTCGGTGCGCATCTGGAACTCGACGTTCACTCCGGACGGCCCCACCAGCGTGGTGTGCAGCGACTGGTAGCCGTTGACCTTGGCAATGGCGATGTGGTCTTTGAACTTGCCGGGCAAGGGTTTGTAGATTTGGTGCAGCAAGCCCAAAGCGGTGTAGCAATCGATGACCGAGGGCACGATGACGCGCAGGCCATAAATGTCGGTGACCTGGGCAAAGCTCAGGTGTTTTTCATCCATCTTTTTGTAGATGGAGTAGAGCGTTTTTTCACGGCCACTGATGCGCACGTCCATCTTGGCTTGGGCAAAAACGGCCTCCACATCTGCCTGCACCTTGCGGATCAAATCGCGGCGGCGGTTGCGAGCCCGTGACACGGCCTTGGTCAGTACCGCATAGCGCCAGGGCATGAGGTGTTTGAAGGCCAGGTCTTGCAGCTCGCGGTAAATCTGGTTCAGGCCCAAGCGGTGGGCGATGGGCGCGTAGATTTCCAGCGTTTCAGAGGCGATGCGGCCCCACTTGCTGCGCGGCATGTCGGACATGGTGCGCATGTTGTGGGTGCGGTCGGCCAGCTTGATGAGGATGACACGCACATCGCGGGCCATGGCCAGCAGCATCTTGCGAAAAGACTCGGCCTGATTTTCTTCGCGGGTGTTGAACTCGAGCTTGTCCAGTTTGGTCAGGCCATCCACCAATTCGGCCACGGGCGAGCCAAAGCGCTCGATCAACTCGATCTTGGTGATGCCGCAGTCTTCCATGGCATCGTGCAGCAAGGCGGCGGCCAGCGCCTGGGCGTCAAGCTTCCATTCGGTGCACAAACCCGCCACCGCAATCGGGTGGGTGATGTAGGGCTCACCACTTTTACGCATCTGCCCCAAGTGGGCTTCGTCGGCGTATTTGTAGGCTTTGAGGACCATGTCCTTTTCAGCTTCGCTCAAGTAACCGAGTTGCGCCTCCAGCACGGCAAAGCTGGCTGCGGCCGCATTGGCAGCAGCCGGGTCCGGCGCTTGGGGGCGGCTGGGACTCGCTTTGGGGGTTTTGGGCAGGACGGCACTCATGGCATCAATGTAACGCAAGCCTTGGGAGGCCTGAAAAAAAGCCAAAAAAAAGCCCCATGAAGGGGCGTTTTCGGGTCTGGCGCTGGGGCCAGACGGGGGTGGCGGCGCTTCAGGACACGCGCTTGAGCATCTCGATGCCGACTTTGCCAGCGGCGATTTCGCGCAAAGCGGTCACGCCTGGCTTGTTCTTGCTCTCGATGCGGGGGGTGTGGCCCTGGCTCAGCATACGTGCGCGGTAAGTGGCGGCCAAAACCAGCTGAAAGCGGTTGGGGATCTGTTCCAGGCAATCTTCAACAGTGATGCGGGCCATGAGTTTTCCTTGAAAATGTCTGTGCGGGGGTCAAGCCATCTTGAGGGCTTGAAAGGTGTCAGGCCGGGCGCGGCGCTGAACGTGGTACTTGAGCCGCTGGGCGTGAACAACCGCTTTGAGGTCAAACAGGGCACGATCAAATACTTCGTTGATTATAACGAAGTCGAATTCTGGCGCCTGGGCCATCTCCACCGCCGCGTTTTGCAGTCGCAGCTCAATGATCTCGGCGGTGTCTTCACCGCGGCGCTCCAGACGCGAACGCAACTCCTCCCAGCTTGGGGGCAGTATGAAAATCAACACCGCGTTGGCGTACATCTTCTTGATCTGCAAGGCACCCTGGTAGTCGATTTCCAGAATCACGTCTGCGCCCTGGGCCATGCGCTCTTCGATCATCTTTTTGGAGGTGCCGTAGCGCTGGCCGTGTACATGGGCCCACTCGACAAAAGCGTCGCCGAGCACCATGGCGTCAAATTCTTGCGGTGAGGCAAAAAAGTACTCGCGGCCATGCTTTTCCTGGCCCCGGGGGGCACGGGTGGTGTGCGAGACGGTGGGCTGTACGCGGGAGTCCAGCTCCATCAAGGCCTTGACCAGGCTGGATTTGCCAGCCCCGCTGGGGGCGGCCACAACAAACAGGTTTCCGGGGTAATCCATGTTCAGGCTCTTTATTCGATGTTCTGGACTTGCTCGCGCATTTGCTCAATCAGCACCTTCATGTCCACCGAGATGCGGGTCATCTCGAGCACGGCCGATTTGGAGCCCAAGGTGTTGGCTTCGCGGTGCAGTTCCTGGATTAGGAAGTCCAGGCGCTTGCCAATGTCACCGCCTTGAGTGAGCAAGCGGCTGAGTTCGTCCAGGTGCGAGCGCAGGCGGGTGAGTTCTTCGGCCACGTCGATGCGGATGGCAAACGCGGTGGCTTCGGTCAGCGCCCGGTCTTTTGCGGCTTCGGGCAAGTGGCTGCCGTCGGCGAGTGCCATGGCGTCTTTCCAGCGCTCCAAAAATCGCTGGCGCTGCTGCTCGACCAGTTGCGGCACCAAGGGCACGGCCTGTTCGGCCAGGCCGCGCAGTTGCTCAATGTGGCCTTGCAGCATCTCGGTCAGGCGGGCGCCTTCGCGGGCGCGGGCTTCGCGCAGGGCGTCCACCGCATGGGCGGCCAGTTGCATCCAGGCGGCTTCGTCGGGCGCGGCTTTGCCCGAGCTGCCTGCCGTCATGCGCAGCACGTCGGCCACGCTCAAGGGTCGGGCTTCGGGCAGCCAATCCTGAATTTTGTCTTGCAGGGCCGCGATTTTTTGCAGGGCTTGGTGGTTGGGGGCTTGCAGCGTGGCGCCATCGCCCGCGTCCTGGCTGGCCCGCACTTCGACTTTGCCGCGTTTGATTTGCCGGGTGATCAGCTCACGCAGGCCGGGTTCGAGCTGGCGCAGCTCTTCGGGCAGGCGAAAACTCAGGTCCAAAAAGCGGCTGTTGACCGAGCGGATTTCCAGACCCAAGCGGGCTGTGGGGGCCGCGTTGGCAGGGGTTTCGCCGTCTGCGGCCAGCGGGCTGTGCTGCACGCTGGCGTACCCGGTCATACTGTAAACTGGCATCGATCAAGTTCCTTGTGGCAGCGCTGGACCCCATGGGCCATGACGCGCTGCAAATGCCCAGCCTAACAGCTGAACATGAAACGAGCCATTATCTCAAACTCTGGCGCCTGACCGGCCCCCTCACTGCTGTGCCCCATGTCAGGGCCAAGACCCAACACCTTTTCAGAGCCAACATGAACACCACTTCCTACGTCCGAACCGGTCGCACCGCCGACGCCCTGCGCCCTGTGCGCATCACCCGTGGTTACACCGTGCACGCCGAAGGCTCGGTCCTGATCGAATTTGGCCAGACCCGTGTGCTGTGCACCGCCTCGGTCGAAGAAAAGGTGCCGGGCCACAAAAAAGGCAGCGGTGAGGGCTGGGTCACGGCCGAATACGGCATGCTGCCCCGCGCCACCCACACCCGGGGCGACCGAGAAGCAGCACGCGGCAAACAAAGCGGCCGCACGCAAGAAATCCAGCGCCTGATTGGCCGGTCCTTGCGTGCCGTGTTTGACCTCAAGAAATTGGGCGAGCGCACCATCCACCTCGATTGCGACGTGCTGCAAGCCGATGGCGGCACCCGCACCGCCAGCATCACGGGCGCTTTTGTGGCGGCGCAAGACGCCGTGAACTGGCTGATGAAGACTGGCAAACTGACCGAATCCCCCATCATCGACCGCGTGGCCGCCATCTCGGTCGGCCTGAAAAACGGCACCGCTTTGCTGGACTTGGATTACCCCGAAGACTCGGCTTGTGACACCGACATGAACGTGGTCATGACCGGCGCGGGCAACTATGTGGAAGTGCAGGGCACGGCCGAAGGCGTGGCCTTCACCCGCGTGGAGATGGACCGCATGCTGGCGCTGGCCGAAAAAGGCATTGCCCAGCTGGTGCAGCTGCAAAAGCAAGCGCACGACGCACCCCAAACCCTGACTTTCAGCGCATAAGCACCGCCCCTGCTCATGAAAATCGTTCTGGCCTCCAACAACGCGGGCAAACTGGCCGAGTTGCAAACCCTGTTTGCGCCGCTGGGCATGACGCTGGTGCGCCAGTCTGAGCTGAACATTCCCGAGGCGGCAGAGCCCTTCAAAACCTTTGTAGAAAACGCCTTGGCCAAAGCCCGCCATGCGGCGCAGCTGAGCGGCATGCCTGCGCTGGCCGACGATGCGGGTTTGTGTGTCGATGCCTTTGGCGGTCAGCCGGGTGTGGACACGGCTTATTACGCCACCCGTTTTGGCTACCCCAAGGGTGACGACACCAATGTGAGCGCTTTGCTGAAACAAATGCAAGGCATCACGAACCGACGTGCCGCCATGGTCAGCACCTTGGTGGCCTTGCGCAGCGCAGACGACCCGGAACCTCTGGTTGCGGTGGGCCGCGTGGTGGTGCAGATCACCCCCGAGCGCCGGGGTAGCAACGGCTTTGGCTTTGATCCAGTCATGTTTTTGCCTGAATTTGGCAAGACCTTTGCCGAGTTGCCCCCTGAAGTCAAAAATGCCAACAGCCACCGGGGCCGAGCCGCACAAGCCATGTTGGCATTGATGCGTGAGCGCTGGCTGGACGGCGCTGCCGCGTGAGCCAGACATGAGCGACATGATGGACCCGGTCCACGCTATGCGACCCGGCGTGCTGCAACTGAACGCCTTGCCGCCTTTGTCGCTTTATGTGCACCTGCCTTGGTGCATCAAGAAGTGCCCGTATTGTGATTTCAACTCGCATGAATTTCGCGAAGGCGCTGATCCGGTGTCGACGCAAGACGCCTACATCAGCGCACTGTTTGCGGACCTCGAAGCCAGCCTGCCCCTGATTTGGGGCCGCAGCATCCAGACCGTGTTTTTGGGTGGCGGCACACCCAGCCTGTTTTCGCCTGAAGCGATTGACCGTTTGGTGGGCGGCATCCGCGCCCGTGTGCGCTTGGCACCAGACGCCGAAATCACCATGGAAGCCAACCCCGGCACCTTCGAGAAAGACCGCTTCAAGGCCTTCCGCCAAGCGGGCATCACCCGTTTGTCGATTGGGGTGCAGAGTTTTGACAATGCGCACCTGAAGGCCTTGGGCCGTGTGCACGACCGTGACCAGGCCTTGGCCGCCGTGACCGAAGCGGCGCAGGTGTTTGACACCTTCAACCTCGACCTGATGTACGCCTTGCCAGGCCAAACGCTGGAAGGCTTGACACAAGACATCCAGACCGCGCTGGCCTTTGCGCCGCCACACATCTCGATTTACCACCTCACGATCGAGCCGAACACGGTGTTCGCCAAGTTCCCACCCGCCTTGCCCGAAGACGATTTGGCTTACGAGATGATGGACCGCATCACCGAGCTGACCGGCTTGGCGGGGCTCAACCGCTACGAAGTGTCAGCCTATGCCAAGCCGGGCCACCAATGCGCCCACAACCTGAACTACTGGCAGTTTGGCGACTATTTGGGCATCGGCGCTGGGGCGCACAGCAAACTCAGCTTTGCGCACCGCGTGCTTCGGCAGGTGCGTTACCGCGAACCTGCGCTATACACGCAGCAGGCCATGAAAGGCGAGCCTGTCACGCAAAGCACCGAGGTCTCGCGCCAAGATTTGCCGTTTGAGTTCATGCTCAATGCGCTGCGTTTGCGCGGTGGTTTTGATTTGGCCGACTACGTGGACCGCACAGGCCTGGCCATGACCAGCATTCAAAAAGGCCTGCAAGAGGCTGAAAAACTGGGCTTGATTGGCCGTGACTTGCACCGGGTGTGGCCGACAGAAAAAGGCTTTGATTTTTTGAGTGACCTGCAAGCGCTTTTTCTGTCTGAAGCGCCATGACCCCGCAACTTCAGTGCGTGGACTTTTGACGCTGGTGCAAGCGGTCGATCACAAACTTCATGCCGTAAAGCATCAGCAAAGCACCGAGGGCATTGCCCACAAACATGGGCCACACATCCACCCAAATGTTGGCATCGGGTTTTTCAAGTGACCACCACACCAGCTGGTGGCTCATGGCGCTGGCAGCCGAAAAAAGAAGGGTCATTTGCAGCAGCCTCGGTGCGGTCATTTGGCCCAACTGGGGCGCCAGCCAGCCCTGTCGTATCAAGTACTTCATGACCAGCCAAGGGGTCAGTCCAGACACCACGCCATTGATGAACGGGAAAAACCAAGCGGTGCTGGTCATGGTTGCACTGTCGATGTACCAACTGCCCAGCATCAGACCGATGGCACCGGGCAAGCCCATCGTCAGCACCAAAATCACACGAAAGCCTGCGGGCAGGAAAATCCAGTTGATGCCTGCGCTGTACTGAAACGATGAAAAAATCCATTCGTTGAATACAAAAAAGGACACAAACAAAACAGCACTCGTCACGGCCAACGCTGCTTGTTCAGCCAGATGACGAAACGGCACGGTCATGCAAGCTTGTTTTCGTTGGCCTGTTGCATGGATTGTCCCAGGTGCTGGAAGAAGTCCAGCGTGCGTTGGGTGGGAATCAGGAATTTGGCGCGTCGGTCACCCTCAAGATTGAGGGTGCTGAGCATGTCTTTTTCGCGCAGGCGTGTGATGCGTTTGTGCAAGGTGGCCGGAGAGCCCAACGCGGCCAAGCTGATGGCTTCACGAACCGTCATGGGCTGGTTTTCGTACCAGCGCAGCACCACAGACTCCAACAAGGCTTGCTCGTTGGCATCCATTTCTTGTCCGTCGGGCAGGGCTTGAACCACCTTGGCCAACTGCAAAAAACGCAGGTAAGCGGATACGAAAGGAGTTTGGTTTTTGTCCATAAATTCAATTTTATCGAATTATTTGTGCTATTCGAACCCCTATCAAATTCTTAGATTTGATGACCGGCCAACCTCACTGCGCCGTGATTTTTCGCTCCCGAATGATGCGGCCCCAGGTGGCGGTTTCCTTGGCCATGTAGCGGGCCAGATCGTCACGCGAGCCAGGCATCGGGACCAGGCCGTGCTTGTTCAGTTGGTCCACCACATCGGGGGCTGACAAAACCTTGACCAGTTCCACATTCCAGCGGTCCAGCACGGGGGTGGGCACTTTGGCGGAGGCCACAAAGGCGTACCAGTTGGTGGCGCTGAAACCCGGGTAGCCCGACTCGGCAATGGTCGGGATGTTGGGCAAGCCGCCCAAGCGCTGAGTGCCGGTACTGGCCAGAGGAATCACCTTGCCCGCCTCGATGTGGGGTGCCGCTGTAGCAAAAGTGGCATACCAGGCGGCCACGCGGCCACCCAGCAAGTCTTGCAGGGCCGCGGCACCGCCTTTGTAGGGCACATGCAGCGTGTCGATTTTGGCCATGTCGTTGAGCAATTCCCCAGCCAGGTGGGATGCCGAGCCTGGGCCTGTGGAGGCGAAATCGAGCTTGCCGGGATTTTTCTTCGCGGCAGCGATGAACTCTGCAAATGTCTTGATGCCCGTGCCCGGGTGCACCACCAGCACGTTCGGAAAGTTCACCGCCATGGTCAAGGGCGCCAGGTCTTTCACCGGGTCGTAGGGCAGCTTCATCATGTTGGGGGCAATGGTCAGCGGCCCGACCGAGCCAAACAGCAGCACACTGCCGTCCGCTGGGCCTGTGGCGGTGTATTGGTGCGCAATGTTGCCGCCAGCCCCCGCCTTGTTTTCAACCGTGACAGCGATGCCCAGGTTTTCGCCCAATTTTTTGGCAATGATGCGAGCACCTGTGTCAGCCGCTCCGCCGGGCACAAAACCCACGACCATGCTGATGGTTTTTTTAGGCGGAAATTCTTGCGCTTGGGCTTGGCCCATGGGGATGGCCAAAGTGGCCCCGAGCACAAAGCCCAACAAGACTTGACGACGATCACCGCGGGACTCAAGGGCGTTTCTGGGCATGGTGTTGACCTCCAATAAATGAATGATTCAAGGCTAGCACTTTTGGCGAGGCTGAGCAGTCACCTGTGGCAATGGCAATGCGGACTCCTGCACGACAGGCGATAAGAAGCGCCGGGGGTAAGCTTAGAAAACTTTCAGGAGACAAAGATGACACACAAAATGGCCATCATTGGCCTGGGCATCATGGGCCGCCGGATGCTGGAGAACGCTTTGCAGCACCCCGCCTTCGAGGTTTGTGGCGTTTGGGACCCTTCGCCCGCCTCTGTGGCCAAAACGCGGGAGATGGCGCCTCAGGTGCCTGTTGCAGCCCATGCACAAGCGGCCATGGCTGGGGCCGATGTGGTGTACCTGGCTTGCCCGCCAGGCCCGCGCAAAACTTATGCCTTGCAGGCCGCAGCGGCCGGGCAGGGCGTGTTCATGGAAAAGCCCCTGGGCACCGACAACGCGCAAAGCCGTGATTTGGTGGCCCAACTGCGCCAAGCGCGTTTGCCGGGCGTGGTCAACTTCACCCAGGCCGCGTCGCGGGGCTTTGAAGAACTGAACCGCGCCATCGCGGCGGGTGAAACGGGTGAACTGCTCGGCATCGACATCGTGGTGAATTACCCCGCTTGGCCCCGCGCCTGGCAAAAAGAGGCCGACTGGCTGCGCATGCGCGATGAGGGTGGCTACACCCGCGAAGTGATCTCGCATTTCCTGTTTTTAGCCGGACGATTTTTGGGACCACTGACCTTGCAGCAAGCCTTGCCGCGCTACCCGCAAGACCCCACCTTGTGCGAGCTGGACATGCTGGCCCGATTGACCACCGCCGATGGCAAACCCGTGACCGTCATGGCCACCACCGGCGGCCAGCAGCCCGACCGCCAAGAAGTCACCGTGCGCGGCAGCCGCATGAACCACCAGTTCAGGGAGTTTTACCAACTGTGGCGCTCAGACGGCGGCCCCTGGGTGGAGGCGCTGGACTGGCGCACCGAAGACCCGCGCACCAGCGCACTGCAGCGTCAGTTGACGGAGGTGGATTTGTGGCTATGCGGGCAACCGCACAAATTGGCCACCGCCGAAGAGGCGTTGGCGGTGCAGGAGTTGGTGGAGGCGATGTTGGTGGGCAAAAGCTGAAGGGTCTGCCCCATGCAAAACGCCCCTTGAGAGGGGCGTTTTGCGTTGTGTCTGGCGGAAGCGGTGAGATTCGAACTCACGGACCCTTTCGAGTCGCCGGTTTTCAAGACCGGTGCAATCGACCACTCTGCCACGCTTCCTTGGGGATGAATTGTAACGACTAAAACAGTCGTTCAAGCCTGGCCGAGCATGCCGCGCTTTTCGATGAAGGCCACCACCTCGGCCAGGCCATCCAGGGTTTTGAGGTTGGTCATGACCCAAGGGCGGGTTTCGCGGTTGGGCCGCATGCGGTCAGTGTCGTCACGCATCACTTGCAGGTCAGCGCCCACATGCGGGGCCAGATCGGTTTTGTTGATGACGAACAAATCGCTTTTGGTGATGCCGGGGCCGCCTTTGCGGGGGATCTTTTCGCCAGCGGCCACGTCGATCACATAAATGGTGAGGTCGCTCAATTCGGGGCTGAAGGTGGCGGCCAGGTTGTCGCCGCCGCTTTCGATGAAGACCACATCGGCGTTGGGGAACTTTTCCAGCATGCGGTCAATCGCTTCGAGGTTGATGGACGCGTCTTCGCGGATGGCCGTGTGCGGGCAGCCGCCCGTTTCCACACCCATGATGCGCTCGGCAGGCAGGGCGCCACTCACCGTGAGCAAGCGCTGGTCTTCTTTGGTGTAGATGTCGTTGGTGATGGCGATCAGGTCCCAGCGCTCGCGCATGTTTTTGCAGAGCATCTCCAGCAGCGTGGTTTTGCCAGAACCCACAGGCCCGCCGATGCCCACACGCAGGGGGGGCAGTTTTTTGCTGCGGTTGGGTATGTGGTGCAGTGCAGACGAGGTGTTCATGATCGGAAGATTCGGGAGTATTGGGTTTCGTGGCGTGACGACAAGATGGCCAGCATGGGGCTGAAGGCTTGTCTGTCTTCATCTTGGAGGGCCATGGCCGTTTGCACGGCCAAAGGGATTTCGCGGGCCAGCCGCGCCAGCATGCGTTGCCCAGCGCTTTGCCCCAGAGGCACGGCTTTGAGCGCAGCTTGGGTCATGTTTTCGGCCCAGCCAAAGGCATAGGCTTGCAAGGCTTGGTCCAGCGGTGTGTGCGCCAAAGACAAAGCCAGCGACATGGCCAGGGGGTAGCTCACGGGCAAACGCGCACACACGTCCAGCTGCGCCTCGCTGGCTTGTTGCAGGTTGCGCAGCCAGTCGAGCAGGGAGCGGCCCATTTGTTCGGTTTGCAAACGCATCTCGGCGGTTTCTCGGGTGGACATGACCCAGTCGTTCAGCGCTTGCAGGCGGGCGGTGTCGCCGCGCTGCCAGGCGGGAATGGCTTGCGCCAGCAACGCCATGTCGCCGCGCGACTGCGTCAGGTGCAGCTGGTCCACCACCCAGTCGGTGGCGCTGGCTTCGCTGTGCACCAGGCCTTGTTCGATGGCGGCTTCCAGACCTTCTGAATAAGAGAAGCCCCCAATCGGCAGCGCAGGTGATGCGAGCCAGATCAGTTGCAACAGGCCGGAAGGGGCGGTGTCAGTGCTCATGCTTGCAGTCGGGGCCATGCACATGGGGCACGGCTGGGGCCAAGCGGATCGGGATGGCGATGGCGATGCGTTTGGCGACGGGCGGTGCAGCGTGGTCGTGATTGCAGTCGGGTCCATGCACATGCGGTTCGGCGACAGCGGCTTTGTGGTCGTGTGAATGCGCGTGGTCGTGCCCATGCTCACTATGGGAATGTCCACCATGCGCATGCGCACCGTGGTCACCATAAGCGCCGCTCTCAGGCTCGAAGGGCTCTGACACCGCCATCACCGTCATGTGCATGGCCCGCAGCATGTCGGCCAGCACATGGTCGAGCTCGATCTTCAGGTGGTCGGGCTGCAGTTCAATCGGCACATGGCGGTTGCCCAAGTGGTAGGCGGCGCGGGTCAGGTCAAAGGGCGATCCGTGCTCTGTGCAAGCGGTGATGCGCAGCACGTCTTGGGGCGCGGCCACCACCCGCACCAGCGAGCCGTCTTCGGCCACCAGCACATCACCACCGCGCACCACGACGCCTCGCGGTAAAAACACACCGAGTTGTCGCCCCGCGCTGTCGGTCGCGTCAAAGCGGCTCTTTTGGCGGGTGTCCCAGTCGAGGGTGATGGTGCTGGCGCGTTGCACCAGCACGCGGGCCAGGCCACGGCCTTGGGGCATGAGTTTGGAGCAGAGGATCATCAGAACAAAAAGTAGCGTTGTGTCATGGGCAGGCTGGTGGCCGGTTCACACACCAGCAGCTGGCCGTCGGCCCGCACCGCGTAGGTCTGTGCATCGACTTCCATGCGGGGCGCATAGTCATTGTGGACCATGTCCTTCTTGCCCACTTGGCGGATGTTTTTCACAGCGCTCAGTGTTTTGGCCAAGCCATAACGCGCACCTACGCCCGCTTGCAAACCGGCTTGCGAGACAAAGGTCAACGAGCCGCGAGACATCGCCCCGCCATAGCTGCCAAACATGGGGCGGTAGTGCACCGGTTGTGGCGTGGGGATGGAGGCATTGGGGTCACCCATGGCCGCCAGCGCGATGAAACCGCCCTTCATGATCAGCGCCGGTTTCACACCAAAGAACGCGGGTTTCCAGATCACCAAGTCAGCCCACTTGCCCACTTCGATGCTGCCCACTTCGTGGCTCATGCCGTGTGCAATCGCGGGGTTGATCGTGTACTTGGCGATGTAGCGTTTGACGCGGGCGTTGTCGTGGCGGTCGGTGTCGCCGGGCAGGCTGCCGCGCTGCTGCTTCATCTTGTGTGCGGTTTGCCAAGTGCGGATGATGACCTCGCCCACCCGGCCCATGGCCTGGCTGTCGCTGCTCATCATGCTGATGGCGCCCAGGTCGTGCAGGATGTCTTCGGCCGCAATGGTTTCTTTGCGGATGCGGCTCTCGGCAAAGGCCAGGTCTTCGGCAATCGACGGGTCCAAATGGTGGCAGACCATCAGCATGTCCACATGCTCGTCGAGTGTGTTGATGGTGTAGGGCCGTGTGGGGTTGGTCGATGACGGCAGCACATTGGCCTCGCCCACCACTTTCAAAATGTCGGGCGCGTGCCCACCGCCTGCGCCTTCGGTGTGGAAGGTGTGGATGGTGCGGCCCTTGAAGGCGGCCACGGTGTCTTCTACAAAGCCTGATTCGTTGAGCGTGTCGGTGTGGATGGCCACCTGTGTGTCGGTTTCTTCGGCCACAGTCAGGCAGTTGTCGATCGCTGCGGGCGTGGTGCCCCAGTCTTCGTGGAGCTTGAGGCCAATCGCGCCTGCACTGATTTGCTCGTGCAGCGCGGCAGGCAAGCTGGCATTGCCCTTGCCCAAAAAGCCCAGGTTCATCGGAAAGGCGTCGGCCGCCTGCATCATCCGCTCGATGTTGAAAGGGCCGGGTGTGCAGGTGGTGGCA
>Ga0315899_10003522_pt1 | contig 17070 bp, 16 predicted proteins | sample LakEriMetagenome_2_FD_203518 | JGI IMG/M metagenome (GOLD analysis project Ga0315899, IMG submission 203518) | Freshwater fungal communities from buoy surface, Lake Erie, Ohio, United States - Buoy 4 MA112 | ecosystem: Environmental > Aquatic > Freshwater > Lake | place: USA: Lake Erie, Ohio... | reverse complement strand
ATTCATGATGGTAAAGCCAGCAATATAAGCGTCTGCGTCTTTTGCCTTTATGTTTCTACCTTCTTTACCAATGACGATAGCTACTTCTAATTCAAAGTCAAGTTGTTGAAAATGATCTGGCATACAATAAATATCACCTGGACCTTGAACTGCATTGTGGTTGGTAAAATAAAAAATGGGGTATTGATCAAATTCTTTAATCATCTCTACGCCTCTGTTTCTTCTTGCCGACTCCACATGCTGACGAAATGCATAACCATCTCTGCATGAAGTTGGTCGAGGCACTGGTGCTAATAAAGTGAAGTCCTTCACAGGTGCCACATTTAAAGTATTGTCCGCAATTTTTGAAAGTTGCTTTTCCGTTTGTTGAATTAGATCATTGCTAGACTGAAAAAAATCAATGATGTTTTTTGGCAAGTTTTCATTCACAGATTGGAGATTGTAGAGGCTTTCATTCACAATAGCACCTAATTGGATTTCACCCGCTTTTAAATAACTAACTAATTTCATTGATTATCAATTGATTATAACATTAAAAAAATAAAAAAACGACTTTTTTAGCCGGATTTATCTAAGTAATACAAAGTTAAAAATAAATCTTTTATAATTTCCTAATAATTGTTAGTATTGTATTGCTTCAAAATCTAGATTATGCCAATATACCACAGTTTGGGAGAGATTCCCCATAAAAGACATACCGCATTTAGACAACCCAATGGAAAATTGTATGCAGAAGAGCTTGTGTCTACAGAAGGTTTCTCTGGTATGTATTCATTAGTGTACCATACGCATCCACCCACTTTTGTAAAAGCTTTAGGCGAGCCGTATTCAGTGGAGCCAAAAATTGCAAGAGAAAAGCATTTGCGTCATACAAGTTTATTAGGTTTTAATATTAAAGCAGAAGACGATTATTTAAAAAGTAGAAAACCAGTTTTAGTGAATGCTGATTTGCAAATTTCCTTGGCAGCACCTAGACATTCTATGACAGATTATTTTTATAAAAATAGTCAAGCAGACGAGGTTATTTTTATTCATAAAGGGTCGGGTACCTTACAAACTGGATTTGGTAAAATTAAATTTTCATACGGCGACTACCTTGTAGTTCCAAGAGGCACTATTTATCAAATTAAATTTGATGACGAAAATAATCGCCTATTCATTACTGAAAGCTTTAGCCCTATTCGTTTTCCAAAGAGGTATCAAAATCAGTTTGGTCAGTTGATGGAGCATGCGCCTTATTGTGAAAGAGATATCAGACGACCAAGTGATTTAGAAACTTTTGATCAGGAAGGAGATTTTAAAGTATTGATCAAAAAACAAGGATTAATTTATCCATATACTTATGGTACGCATCCATTTGATTTTATTGGATGGGATGGATATCATTATCCATGGGCATTTTCTATTCATGATTTTGAACCCATCACAGGAAGGGTGCATCAGCCACCACCAGTGCATCAAACTTTTGAAGCGAAAAATTTTGTGATCTGTTCTTTTGTGCCTCGTAAATATGATTATCATCCACAAGCGATACCTGCACCGTATAATCACAGTAATGTAGACAGCGATGAAGTCCTGTATTATGTAGATGGAGATTTTATGAGTAGAAAGTCGGTGGTGCAAGGCCAGATTACATTACATCCTGGCGGTATTCCTCATGGTCCACATCCGGGCAGTGTTGAAAAATCGATTGGTAAAGAAAAGACAGATGAGTTAGCAGTGATGATAGATCCATTTAGACCATTAATGATAACCGAAGAGGCATTGTTAATTGAAGATGAAAATTATCATAAGAGCTGGCAACATAATATCGAGTAAAATAAATTATAAAAATAAAAAATGGAAAGCAATCGGAATGATCAAGATTTTTTACCCTTACTAGGCACAGATTATGTAGAATTCTATGTGGGTAATGCAAAGCAAGCGGCACATTATTATAAAACAGCATTTGGCTATCAGGATTTTGCATACAGTGGACCAGAGACAGGCGATAAAGAAAAAGTTTCTTATGTATTAATGCAGGATAAAGTAAGACTTATTTTAACCACACCATTACATCCAAGTTCCCTGATTGCAGATCATGTGCATACACATGGAGATGGTGTAAAAGCCATTGCATTAACAGTGAACGACGCTTATGATGCGTTTGAACAAACTGTCAAAAGAGGTGCTAAGCCTTATATGCAGCCCAAAACCACGCAGGACGAACAGGGTGAAATTAAAATGAGTGGTATTCATATTTATGGAGACACGGTGCATTTATTCATTGAGCGTAAAAATTACAAAGGTGTTTTTATGCCTGGATTTAGAAAGCATGAAAGCAATTATAAGCCTTCTGCTGTTGGTCTTAAATATATAGACCATTGTGTGGGTAATGTGGGTTGGAATCAAATGAATACATGGGTAAGTTTTTATGAAGATGTCATGGGCTTTAAAAATATTTTGACATTCGATGACAAACAAATTTCAACAGAGTACTCTGCGCTTATGAGCAAGGTAATGAGCAATGGCAATGGATTTGTAAAGTTTCCTATCAACGAACCAGCAGAAGGGAAAAAGAAATCACAGGTAGAGGAATATTTAGATTTTTATAAGGATGCAGGCGTACAACATATTGCCATTGCTACAGACAATATAGTGGATACTGTGACGCAATTAAGTAGTCGTGGTGTGGAGTTTTTAAATATACCATCTACTTATTATGATGATTTATTAGATCGTATAGGACCCATTGACGAAGATGTAGCTCCACTAAAAAAATTAGGTATTTTAGTAGACAGAGATGATGAGGGTTATTTACTGCAAATTTTTACTAAGCCTGTAGAAGACAGACCAACGTTATTTTTTGAAATCATTCAAAGAAAAGGAGCAAAGTCCTTTGGTGCAGGTAATTTCAAAGCTTTATTTGAAGCACTAGAAAGAGAACAAGACCTAAGAGGTAACTTATAGATATTTAGTTTAATCAAAAGCCATTTCTGGGATCTCACCTTCAATAATGAGTTTTCCCAGGGTGGCTTTTTTAATTGTTTCAACAGAAACACCTGGTGCTCTTTCCAGTAATTTGAAGCCGCCTTCAGGTAAAACAGCAAGGACAGCCAATTCTGTTACTATTTTTTTAACACATCTAATACCAGTCAAAGGCAAAGTACAATTGGGTAATAATTTACTTTCTCCATCTTTATTGACATGCTGCATGGCAACGATAATATTTTTTGCAGATGCTACAAGGTCCATTGCACCGCCCATTCCTTTCACCATCTTGCCTGGGATTTTCCAGTTGGCGATATCCCCATTTTCTGATACTTCCATCGCACCTAAAATAGTTAAATCAATTTTTTGTGCATGAATCATACCAAAGCTCATAGCGGAATCAAAAAGAGCTGCTCCTGGCAACATGGTGATGGTTTGTTTTCCTGCATTGATTAAGTCAGCATCCACCTCTGCATCTGTTGGGAAGGGCCCCATGCCTAGAAGCCCATTTTCTGATTGAAAGCACACAGCAATATTTTTTGGAATATAATTGGCTACAAGCGTTGGGATACCAATGCCTAAATTCACATATGAATTATGTTGTATTTCTTTTGCTATTCTTTTTGCAATCGCTTCTTTATCTAACATTATATAAAATTTGAGTCATCAATTATTTAGAAACTGTTTTCTTTTCAATGCGCTTTTCATAATGACTACCCTGAAAAATTCTGTGAATATAAACTCCGGGCACATGAATTTGATTGGGATCTAGTTGGCCTGGTGCTACTAGCTCCTCTACTTCGGCGATTGTTATTTTGCCGGCCATTGCCATCACTGTATTAAAATTTCTAGAGGTGGCTTTAAAGATTAAGTTGCCAGCTGTGTCTCCCTTCCACGCTTTTACAATTGCAAAATCTGCATTGAATGCAGTTTCTAATAAATAATCTTTCCCATTAAAATTTCTTACTTCTTTGCCCATCGCCACTTCTGTTCCAATACCAGCAGGTGTGAATATGGCTGGCATGCCATATCCAGCTGCCATACATCTAAAAGCCAAGGTGCCTTGTGGAATTAATTCTACATCAAGCTCACCTGATAATAATTGTCTTTCAAATTCTGCATTTTCTCCAACATAGGAAGCAATCATTTTTTTGACTTGCCTTTGATGCAGCATTAAACCAATGCCAAAATCATCTACCCCTGCATTATTAGATATACAAGTAAGATTTGTCACGCCTTTTTTTACAAGCGCAGCAATACAATTTTCTGGAATGCCACATAGTCCGAATCCTCCCAACATGAGTGTAACTCCGTCTTTAATATCCGAAATAGCTTCTTCTGCATTAGCCACTTTTTTATTGATCATACTACTCAACTTTAATTGAAATTATTAATTTTCAAGATTGCTTAATTAAAAATAATGTATTGAATTGATAAATTAGTTTTGTTGCCTATTTAGTAAAGAAATCTCACGAAAAAAAGAATAAGGGACTCCCGATTTAACGTAAGTCCCTTATATTCAAGTATATAGGTCAAAATTGGTAATTTACTAATTTATTAGACGCATTGCACAATCGGTCTATTTTTTAGCTTAAATTTAATCCATCAAAAACTACCTTATGATCAAAAAAATAATTGCTTTATTAAGCTTAATCGTATGCACTCAATTGGGTTTTGCCCAGGATCTAAACAAAGAACTATCTCCCTTAAAATGGAGAAGTATTGGTCCCTTTAGAGGAGGTAGATCCAATATGGCCTCTGGAGTAATCAATAATAGAGATATCTATTACATGGGCACTACTGGTGGTGGTTTATGGAAAACAGAAAACAGCGGAATGAGTTGGAATAATATTTCTGACGGATTTTTTAAAACAGGTTCTGTAGGTGCGGTGGCTGTTGCAGAAAGCGATGCCAATATTGTTTATGTAGGTATGGGCGAACACGCAGTAAGAGGTGTGATGACACATCATGGAGATGGGGTCTATAAAAGTACAGATGCTGGCAAGACATGGAAAAAAATGGGACTAGACGCCACACAACATATTTCAAGAATTGCCATTGATCCAAAAAATCCAAATATTGTTTTTGTTGCAGCGCAGGGTGCATTGTATAGCAAGTCAGCAGAGCGTGGTATTTATAAATCTGTTGATGGCGGCACAACATGGAAAAAAGTATTATATGTAGATGATAAAACAGGTTGTGCAGAAATATCAATGGATATGCATAATCCATCTATTATGTATGCAGCCATGTGGGAACATGGTCGTTTACCATGGCAGGTAATAAGTGGTGGTCCAGGAAGTGGATTGTATAAATCAACTGACGGTGGCAACAACTGGGTGAAAATGGAAAAAGGATTACCAAAAGAAATGGGTAAAATGTCTATCGCAGTATCAAGAGCAAATTCTGAAAAAGTATATGCATTAATTGAAAGTGATTTTAGTAAAGATGCAGGTGGTTTGTATGTGTCTAATGATGCAGGTGCAAGTTGGTCACAAATTAATAAGAGTCATCGCTTGATTCAACGCGCATGGTATTATATCGAACTGTTTCCAGATCCAACAAACGAAAACACAGTGTATGTGATGAGTGCCCCTTCCTTAAAATCAATTGATGGTGGTAAAACTTTTACAGACTTTGCGCGCACGCATGGTGATTACCATGATTTATGGATTCATCCTAGTAATGGAAAAAATATGGTCATTGCAGATGATGGCGGTGCGGCTATAACACATGATGGTGGTAAATCTTGGAGCAGTCAAAACAATATGCCCACTGCACAATTTTATAGAATTAATGTAGACAACGAAACGCCTTATAATATTTATGCTGGTCAACAGGACAATAGTTCCGTTAAAATTGCGAGTCGTGCCATTGGCGCCGGTGGAATAGATGAAAGAAATTGGTCTTCCTCTGCGGGAGGCGAAAGTGCGTTCTTGGCATTTGATCCAAACAATCCAAGATATGTTTTAGGTGGCTCTTATCAAGGAACGATAGAAGTATTAGATACAAAAACAAAAGGGAGCACCAATATCATGGCTGCACCAATTCAATACTTAGGAAGAGACGCAAAAGATATTAAGTACCGTTACAACTGGAATGCACCAATCATTTGGAGTAAGCATGAAGCCAATACTTATTATCATGGATCACAATTTTTATTGAAAACTTCCGATATAGGAAAAACATGGAAAGAAGTTTCTCCTGATTTAACACGCAATGAAAAATCTAAACAAGGAAAACCTGGTGTACCATTTACAAACGAAGCAGTAGGTGCAGAAAACTATGGTACACTTGCCTATGTGATGGAGTCGGTTCATGAAAAAGGGGTGATTTATACAGGTAGTGATGATGGTTTTGTTTACTTAACAAAAGACGGAGGGGCTAATTGGAAAAATATTACACCAGCAGGCTTAGCCGAGTGTTTAATCAATGCGATTGAGGTATCTCCGCACGATAAAGCAACTGTTTATATTGCAACCACTAGGTATAAGTTTGATGACCATACACCTGGATTATATAAATCCACTGATTATGGAACTACTTGGACTAAAATAAATACAGGTATTGCAAACAATGCTTTTACAAGAGTGGTGCGTGAGGACAATGCCGTTAAAGACTTATTGTATGCGGGCACGGAATTAGGCGTGTATATGTCCAACAATGGTGGTAAAAGCTGGAGTCCATTCCAATTAAATTTACCCATTACGCCTATCACAGATTTACGCGTACATCAAAATAATTTAATTGCTGCAACATCGGGTAGATCGTTTTGGATATTAGATGATTTAAATTTAATTCGATCATATAAGGCTGACACAACGCTTGCAAAAATCTATACACCTAGTGCTACCATGTTAGTGACAGGATATAGCGATTTGGATAACAATGATGCAGATTTTACAGGTGCTAACGAAAACGCAGGAGTAAACCCTGCAACAGGCTTGGTCTTGTATTATCAATTGCCTAGTATGGCAGACTCGGTTGAATTGAGCATGGAAATTAGTGATGCATCTGGCAAATTAGTACGTCGCTTTAGTTCTAAAGCAGAGGAGAATTATAAGAGTTATGAAGGAGCTCCAAGAAAAGATCCTACATTAAGTAAGAATAAAGGATTGAACCGTTTTGTTTGGAATCTTCGCCACAGCACAACCACTGCAATACCAAATGTATTTATTGAAAGTAGTTTTAATGGCCACAAAGCCATCCCTGGTAATTATAGCATTCGTTTAATGGCTGCTGGAAAAATTATCGGAACCACAACAGGCATTATTCAAGCCAATCCAAATTATGGAACGACTGCAAGTGAATACCAAGAGTATGATGCTTTAATGCGTTTGATGGAAAACACAGTTACTGAAATGCACCAAATGGTCAACCAACTAAAAGATAATAGCAATCACTTAGAAGCATTGGTTAAAAAAATAAAGTCTGACGCTAACTATAGCGGTACACAATATGCAAGTTTACAAGAAAATGCATCGGCCTTGATTGCAAATTTAAAAGCATGGGACGAAGACATGATTCAAAGAAAATCGACTTCTTATGATGATGTTGAAAATTTCCCTAATAAATTTACAGCCAACTATATGTTCTTAATGAATCAAACAGAGAGCGATATTCCACAAGTGAATCAACCCAACCTAGGTTTATTGAAAGAATATACTGCTGAGTGGGAGAAATTAAAAGCAAGAGGACTAAAGTTAAAAAATGAAGCTATTCCTGCATTCAACAAGCAATTGTGGGATTTAGGGATGGGTGCTATTTGGTAATACAGGTGGCGTAATATTTAGTCGAAGCCAAATACATTTTGATAGGAAGTATTGTTTAGTGATTATTTTAAAAAATTATTTACTCAATTAATATCTCCTGCAACTTTTTTCTTTGAATTTTTTTGATAGCTGACTCAATAGATTTTTCAGGTTCTATGATATTATATTCACCCCAAAATTCTAAGTCTACAGATTTGGGAATTTTATCAGACATGATTACATAGGGGCTCAATTTTTGAGTGTTTATTTGCGCCTTACTGTCTTGATTTTGCCAATCAGTATTCACCAATTCAAAAGTAGTATTATAGGTAGTATTAAATATCCATTTATCCCAATTTAGTTTAAATGTAATATCTCCACGAGAATAAGAAAAAATCCATTTATTATTTTGTTGTCGGTAATCAACCTGATAGCTAACTTCTGTTGGATAAATAACAACTCCTTTTGGTTTTTTACGTGTAAAAATTAGTCCTGCTTTGATTTTATTTTCAACATTAAGTTGAAAGGTTGCACTTATAATAGCAAAACTTTTTGCATCGATAAATAATTTTCCGCTATAGAGGGGGTTAGGATCTTCATTGGATAATTTCTGTTTAAAAGAGATAATCAAGACCTGCTTATCATTAATTTGGGTAATATCCTCAAAGTGAAAATCATATAATTCAAATACATTTTCTGAGAATATATTACTTGGATCTTTAATTATATCAATGTATAAGGCTGAGAAAAGCCCTCCTTCTAATTTAAAGTTTACAGTATCTAATTTAGTATAATCAGCATTTTTTCTGCCCTTTAAAATATTGACTTGGTCTTGCAAACCTGTTGAAAATGGCATTTTTTGAATATCAACAATAGATTCTAAAACTGAGATATAAGTACGTCTTTTTTTTATTGATTCTCTGTAAAAACTAATCATTTGAATAGGGCTATCTCCATAATTTTTTGAACGATTATTGAGAACATTTGAAAATATTTTATTGGCATCCATCACATTTACAACTACTTCTTTGAGTAGAATATTGACAGGTTCTAAATACAATAAATTTTTTTCTTGCTTCAAGTCTTTGATTGAAACAACTTTATCTGTATACCCTAAAAATGAAATAATAAGACTTGCGTCTTGTCTATCTGTTGGAATTTTGATTAAAAAATTTCCTTCACTATTGCTAATGGTAGAAATATTTGATTCAGAAATTGTAATGCTTGCAAAAGTTAATTCATTCTTTGTTTTACTATCCAAAATAGTTCCTTTAAAATATTTAAATGAACTAGAATCTGAATTGTTAATAGGATTTATTTGTGCTTCTGATTGTATTATAGCAAGAAAAAAGAAAAACAATCCCATTATGCATCTAAAATAAAATAGGTAAGATTTCATTTTGTTCATACATATAAATATTTAATCAAATTAAAGTTAATACTCAATTAAAGTTAATCAATTTATAAGAATAAAAAAGGACCCACGATTTAACGTAAGTCCTTGATTTACATTTAGCGAGACCGGGATTTGAACCCGGGACCTCCCGGTTATGAAGATTTTTTGAGAAAATGAAGGCGTTGATTTGTAGTGTGTTATGTTTTCACAAAACCGAAATCAACCGATTTCAGTTGAATTCAGGGGGTGTTTTCCTCACGCAGAGATGAAGTGGTGGAATTATAATTTGCTTGGTTAATCAAGAACCTAACATAAACCATTAATACTCCCACTTCTGGTATTATTAATTAATTGTTAAATGTAATAAATGATATAAAATTATCTTATAATATTTTTTTATTTTATGTAGACTAAAGTCTAAGATCGGTGGAGACCAGAACCCACTCAAAAAAACGGGGCGTATCCGAAAAGCCTTATGAGTAGGAAATTATAAAATTAAAAAAATGAAAAAAATTTTATTTTTTCTCACATTATTGTTTGTAAGCGCAGAAACTTTTTCTCAACAACAAACAATTTTAGCCAATTTTGATAAAATCAAAATTGGTCATTTGCCAGCCTATAATGATGCTATTGAAAAATTTACTACTAAGTTTTTCCCTGCTTCACAGGATGGTGGATATACAATTTTTGATATTATGGGTGGTAAGCATCATGGCGAAAAATTAAGAATGCTTACAAAACCCCAAAGTTTTGCAGAGAGAGAAGTGCCTAGAAAATATGCGGAAGGTCAAGTTGATTTTTGGTTCGCGAATATAGCCCCTCATTTAGAAAGTGTTAATGCCGAAATGATGGTGTATCAACCAGAATACAGCACCACTAAATATGAAGAAGGTAAAGATGTAGAAAAATTTTTAATGACCGAATGGACTATTTTTAATCCATCAAAAGCAGGTAACGATATAAGAAAAAAGCTTATAAAAGTAAGTGAAAAACTAGGTATAAAAACTGCTGTTTTTTCATCTTATACAGGTGAAAATAAAGTTTACTCATCAAGACGCTTAGCAAATGGATGGAAGGAGTTAGATGAACCAATGGATATAGGAGCCACCTATGATGAAATATATGGAAAAGGCGCTTGGGATAAAGATCAAGTAGTTTTAAACAATTATTGGAGAAGAACAGATAGGTTTATGTTAACAAAAAATAAAAGATTAAGTAGTAAGTAAATTAGAAACATTCAAAGAGCCACTTATATAGTGGCTCTTTTTTTGAATTCCCATCGGCTAGGTTTTTGCAAAGCCGAAATCAACCGATTTCAACCGAATTCAGGGGGTGTTTTCCTCACACAACAAAGGACCCACGATTTAACGTAAGTCCTTGATTTTCATGTAGCGAGACCGGGATTTGAACCCGGGACCTCAGGGTTATGAAGATTTTTTGTGAAAATGAAAGCGTTGATTTGTAGTTAGTTATGTTTTGACAAAACCGAAATCAACCGATTTCAGTCGATTTGAGGGTGTGTTTTCCTCACGCAGAGGTTGAACATACTATTTTACATCCCCTATTTGTATTTTTGCTTAAGGCGTAGTAAAATGTCGCCCAAATGACGTCAACATGTCATTAATTTATTCATTTAGTAATATCATATTTGCAAATGGAATTTGGTGAAAGATTAAAAGAACTAAGAACCAGTTTGAACTTTTCTCAAAAAGAAATTTCTGAACAAACTGGGCTAACACTTAGGACAATTCAAAGAATCGAAAACAACGAGGTAAAACCAAGCCTTTACTCACTTAAAGTGATTGGAGACGCCTTGAAAAGCGATTTTTCTGAATTTGTTAAAAAACCTGATACCAAACCCTATGAATTTAATTTAACACTTAAAATCACAGATATGAATCAATTCCTCAATGACCTAAAAACTTTGGTAAAAACCCACTGGAAAACTATTTTATTTATTATTTTAGTAATTTGGCTTATGACAAGTTATACTGATATTAAAGCAGGAATAATAGACGCGTGGAAAGAAAAGTAACAATTTAATAAATATGGATCCAAAACAAATGCTATTCCCAAAATTATCACTGCTACTTAATATTCTTGTACTAATTCCTGTATGTACTAGTTTACTACTCAAATTTAGTTGGGTGAATGATTCATTTGGGATTGAATCACCTGCACGTGGTATTCTTCTTTCAATATATCTAGCTATTCTTATATTCTCAGCGGCTTTGTTATTCAAATTTGACCCAAAATTTGTAATGGCGCTTTTATTAGTTCAAGTGGTTTATAAAGTATTAAGTCCCATAATGGTTGGTACATTAACCAACCCCGTAATCATAAGTAATTTATTTATTGCGCTGTTTCATTCCTATAGCATTTGGAAATTAGCATCTAGCAAAGGATTATTTTACCCTTAGTAAATCTGAATTAACATCCAATTCATAAATAAATAAAAAGTGTCATATGGATAAAAAAACTATAATAAAATCACTTGATGAAAATGTAATTCAATTTAATGAATTAGTAAAGTATTTAAATAAAGATGAATTTGAAATTAATATAAATCATAAATGGTCTGCAGGTCAAGATTTAGTGCATTTAATTAAAGTACTCAAAATAGTCAACATAGGATTTACATTACCTAAACCTTTATTACAGCTAATGTATGGTATCAATAAAAATGAAGCAAGGTCCTTTCAGCTACTTCAAACATTATATAAAAATGCTTTAGAAGGCGGCGCAAAATCTCCTTCTATCTATATCCCAAAACCAGTCTTATTTGAATCAAAAAATCATTTAATTCAAAAGCATGCAACATTGAATCAATTATTCATTGATAAAATAAATGATCATTCTGATAATGCCTTAGATCGCTATAGATTACCCCACCCCATATTAGGTAAGGTAACCTTAAGAGAGCTAGCCAGCTTTACTTCCTTCCATACGGCTCATCACTTTGAATTATTAAAAACAAAATTGCTCACGCAAGAAATATTATAAAATTGGCTTTAAATTATTCTAGAGATTTCAATATTATCAACCCCTCTTCCCAATTCGTATGACCAGAAGATGTATTTATGTGCCCTGCATCACCAATATTTATAAATTCACTGCCCCAATTTTGCGCAAAAAATTTTGCTCTCTCTAAAGAAACCCAAATATCATTTGAACTGGCTACAACAATAGAATTGAAATATAATTTATGTAGTGGAATAGGTGAAAATCCTTTTGTAGGGAAAGTGTAATTTGGAGCTTCAAGATCACTCGGTGCTACTAGCAATGCCCCTTGAATATTTCTTTTATACTTAGAAGACCAATGTGCAATGGTTGAACAACCTAAGCTATGTCCAATTAAAACAACAGATGATAAGTCATACGATGTTACCATATCATCTATATTTTGAATCCAATCTTCACAAGTTGGGGTATCCCAATCGGACTGTTCAATTCGGGAAAAATTGGGAGCAGAGTTTTGGAAATAAGTTTGCCAATGCTCCGGACCAGAATTGCCGAGACCAGGAACAATTAAATAGTTTGTCATATTTAAGAAGGTGAATTGATTTATTAGAAATCCAGCTCTAATAACAAAGATATTGAGTTGTAGCTTTTGAAAAAATATAAACCTCTAAAAACTAAAAGATGCAACTAGCCTAACACACTGATAGACAAAGAAAAAGTCAACATTTCTGATGGCTTGTCCAGTGTGGCTCCCTTAATAGGTGGAATGTTGCAGCCGTTTTCATTGTTTAAAAACAGTTAAACACCTAATAGTGAATTAAATCAGATTTCTATTTTCAATATCACCTTTTAACCTATTCCAAAGTGTGTCCTTGAATTTTCTAGAAAAAAAGCCAGCATGCCCAATTTTTTTTACTCCCATTTTTTGGGGGCTTAATTCTTCAACTTCGATTTTGGCATTTTTATAATAGCTTATTAATTTATTTGTTGTGATTTTATTTGCAATGGGGTCATCTTCAATTATAATTGATTTGATCGGAATTTGGAACTTGTCATAAAACAATTTTGTATTTGATTTTTTGAAATAGTCATCAAAATAGTTCGGATTGATACACCAATCACGCCATTGTAAAGCAACGCCTTTAGGTAAATTTTCTCCTTGACCTATTATTTTTGCGTTTGCATAGCCATAAACAGCTACCATACTAGGAATCAATAAAAACCATAATGGGGGCATAAGCCACTTAAATGGGCTGCTCATATCTTTCCAGTATCCGGTAGAGGCCGCAATAAGAATTAGCGTGTCTATTTTATCATAATTATCCATTAGCCCCACAAGCTGCCCGCCCATACTATGGCCAATAATGATTTTTGGTTCAGCGGGGAATTCCTTGTCAATCCAATCAAAAACACTTGTCATGTCTAATTGACCCCAATCTTCTAGATTTGCTTCAAATCCTTTTAAACTTTTGGGTTTTGAACTACCTATGCCACGGTAATCAAAAGTAACTGTTACATAACCAGACTCCGTCAGATAGTTTGCTAAATTAAAATACAGATTTTGTGGAATTCCAGTGCCGCAATTGATTTGGATCACACCCTTAATCTTTGAATTAGGCCTTCTAATCGTGCCTGAAAGCTTGAAGCCATCTCTTGCTTCAATAAATATTTTTTGCGCCATGTGTCCCATTAAAATTAATTCATACGCTATTAATGTGATATAAATTTAATCAAATATAAATCAAAACCCCTCTAATGACCTCGAACCACAAAAACCAATATTAAATCCTCCTTGTGATTGATAGACCACATTTCTCCTCAACCCAGTGATTTAGGGTTGTAAATTCACGAAAAACGAGATATTGAAAATGGAAAAGTTGCAACCACAAAAAATGTCTCTTTAAAGAAAGATATGATGGTTTTTAAACAAAAAAAGAGGTCGAAATGACCTCTTTTTGATTTGTGCTCCCCTTACCGACGAAAGATGCAACTATAATGGGATGATTGAGTATTTGACTATCAGAAAATTAAAGAGTTGAACTTCGTGTCAATTTGCAGAAGGTCTAACTGGCTACTTTGCCTGCTGTTCCATAAAGGATAGTTTATCCCAGTAACCCCTTTGGTAAACTATCTGATCATTTTCAATCCAAAAAAATCCACATCCACGAAGACCTTTAGGGTCTTTCCATTCTAACATCCCAACATTCCCATCCGCAAATATGTTCTCCACTATACATACCATCTCAAATTTTTCAAATTCATCTTTGAACATTTGTTTGATATTATGTCTTCCCTCATTAATACCATTGGGGGTTTGATGATTTATGCAATTTTCAGCGTACAATTCGCCTAATCCTTCATAATCGTAACGGTTGAAACATTCAACCCATTTTTGTAATATCTCTTTCGGTGTCATAAATAAAAAAAGGTTACACTATAAAAGTATAACCTTTTTATCATTATTACTCCCCTTACCGACGAAAGATGCAACTATAATGCGATGATTGAGTATGTGACTATTAGGAAACTGAAGGGTTGAACTTATTTCTTTTCGGCACTCAACTTCTTAGCAATGCTGTCATAATATTCTTGAGTTAATTGCTCTGTCCAAACAGTTGGTTTTGAACCGTCATATAAAGCTAAATAAGTTATCAGGTTTTCCTTACTGGCTGTGTGCCAGTGCTCGGTATCTTTAGCACATCTTATAATATCTCCTTTTTTTATAATAATGGCATCTTTTCCTCTTTCTTGATAATATCCTTCACCATCTACAACTATAAGTACTTGTGGTGTAGAATGTTTATGCCAATCAAGGGTGGAGTTTTTTCTAAAAGTTGCTTTCGTAATATTAAAATTCAATTCTGCATCGCCTTGCAATACTCCATTTAACCAGGCTTCACCTATGTAATGCGTATTAGGCGCCTTTGGCCCTTCTGTTAAATAAGAACTTACGATGTAGTCTGCCTTTTGTGAAAAGGATATAAAAGGAATCAAAAGAAATAACAATACAGTTGACTTTTTCATTTTAATGTTAATTTGAAATAAATATAACATAAAAAAGTGGGAAAGATGCAACTAGCCTAACTCACTGAAAGACAAAGAAAAAGCCATCATTTCTGATGGCTTGTCCAGTGTGGCTCCCCTTACAGACGAAAGATGCAACTATAATCCGATGATAGAGTATGTGACCATCAGGAAATTAAAGGGTTGAACATCGTGCAAACTTGCAGGAAGTAATATTCAAAGCTCTTTTGTGTAAATTACCGGCAAATGGTGAACCAAAAATACCAACAGCCAACTCAGCCCATACAAGTAAGAATAACAATCCTTATATCCCAATATAAATTATTCTATTTTTAAGGTTTTTTGTTTTACTTAATGTAAAATTTATTCCAATACTCACAGAAAGGATTAGTACTCCCTTAATGATAAAATCAAATAGGCTCCAATTAATTTCTTCGGTAATACACATCCCTATTAGTGGAACAAGTAATAACAAAAGTGGAAATAAAACTCGTACTTTTTGGTTTTTAAATTTAAGTATATTTATAATTTATTTTTTATATTCTAATATATCGGATGGTTGACAGTCTAATGCTTTACAAATTGCATCTAAAGTGCTAAAACGAATTGCTTTAGCTTTACCCGTTTTGAGAATTGAAAGGTTTGATAAGGTCAAATCAACTCTTTCAGAAAGTTCATTCAGTGAAATCTTTCTTTTAGCCATTATGACGTCTAAGTTTACAATTATTGGCATAGATTAAACGGTTAAGTCATTTTCAGTTTTTATATCAACTGCATTTTGTAATAATTTTTCAAATATTGCTGCTGCAGTTGCCACTACAAACGAAGAAAAAGTGGTTACTATACATATAGCAAGAAATCCAGCAGGGTCATCTTCTTTACTATGAAATATCTTAATATACAACCCTACGAACAAGATTAAACCACATAGTATTATTCCACAATATTTTATTTTTTGAAGTGTTTTTACAGCGCTTGGAGTAAATACTTTATTTTGACCGATAAATCTAAGTAATTTAAACGCCTGATATAATGCAGCAAAAAAAGCGATTGACGTGATATATACTAGCAAGACAAATGGGTCAGTATAAATCCTGAATAAATTTAAGTTAGTTGCTCTTCCCTCAATCAAGGGTGCCCACAATAAAAAAGTAATTGTAATTACGCCAATTAGTACAATCACTAATTGTAAAAATGCAATAGAAAATTTTGTCATTTTATTCCTTTTTTAATGACCGCAAGTTAATAAATAAATATTAATATTTAATAATTATTTATTGTTTAACAATAAATTATGATATTTTAAATTAATTATTTCTTAGACTTATTGATATTTCTAAACAATTAAAAGATGTAAAACCCCAACGTATTGATATTGATGGATTAATAAAAAACTCTAAACCCTCTACTGACCTCGAACCACTAAATCCAACATTTAAACCTTCATTTTTAGTCATTAAACCATATTTCTGCTCAACCCTGTGATTTAAAGTTGCATCTTTTATAAAAATTTAGGGAATGAAAATGGAAAAGTTGCAACCACAAAAATGTCTCTTTACAAAAAGTTATGGTGGTTTTTAAACAAAAAAAGAGGTCGAAATGACCTCTTTTTGATTTGTGCTCCCCTTACTGAGTTTGAACAAAGAAATGATAAAACTAACACAATTCCTCACGCAATAGAACCCAATGATAGCAAGTGTTTCAAGATAAAAAGTGATGTTTTCATGACACAACAAAGGACCCACGATTTAACGTAAGTCCTTGATTTTCATGTAGCGAGAACGAGATTTGAACTCGTGACCTCAGGGTTATGAAGATTTTTTGAGAAAATGAAGGCGTTGATTTATAGTGAGTTACATTTTCACAAAACCGAAATTGACCGATTTTAACCGAATTCAGGGGGTGTTTTCCTCACGCAGTGTTCTGTCGGAAAAAATAGTTAAAAAGACCTAACGGCGCGAATTCTTT
>Ga0315899_10003521_pt1 | contig 17070 bp, 19 predicted proteins | sample LakEriMetagenome_2_FD_203518 | JGI IMG/M metagenome (GOLD analysis project Ga0315899, IMG submission 203518) | Freshwater fungal communities from buoy surface, Lake Erie, Ohio, United States - Buoy 4 MA112 | ecosystem: Environmental > Aquatic > Freshwater > Lake | place: USA: Lake Erie, Ohio... | reverse complement strand
GCGACGGTGCCGACCGCGGTCGCGCGCGCGGCGGTCGAGCCCGCCGGCGGGCCGGTGTTCGCGCTCGCCGGCAGCCTCTCGCCGCTGTCCGCGCGGCAGGTCGCGCACGCGACGCGCTTCGAGCGCCTCGCGCTCGACGCCGCGCGCCTCGCCGCGGGCGACGCCGCCTACCGCGACGCCACCGCCGCCGCGATCGCGTCGCGCCTCGCCGCGGGCGCGCACGTGCTCGCCGGCACCTCGCTCGGCGTCGAGCCACCGCGCGCCGCCGACCCCGCGCTCGCGCCCGCCTGCGGCGCACTGCTCGCCGCAGTCGTCGCCCGCGTGCGCTGCGCGCGCATCGGCGTGATCGGCGGCGACACCTCGAGCCGCGCGGTGCAGGCGCTCGCGCCCTGGGCGCTCGGCTGGGTGGGCCGCCTCGGCGGCAGCTCGCCGGTCGTGCGCGCGCACGCCGACGACCCTGCGGTCGACGGGCTCGAGCTGATGCTCAAGGGCGGGCAGATGGGCGAGGACGACGTGCTCGACCGGCTCGTCGACGGCGACGCGCAGCGATCCGCGGCCTGAGCGCCTCGATCGAGGCTTTCACCTCGGCGCGCCTGGGCGGGCTGATTCTCGGTGCCGCGATGGAGCAGCGCGCCTGGAGCCGTCCATCATCTTCGCTTATCGCTCGCTCAGACGGGCCTTGATGCGGAAGACCTTGGTCAGCAGCTTCCACGACCCGTCCTCGTTCACGAAACCGAGGTGATCCTCGAACCGAGTGCCGGGAATATCGACATAGAGATGCACGCGCGCGATCTGTTCGCCCATCACGTCGATGTCGAGCACCTCGTAGGAGGCAGGCCCCTCACCCGGCGCGCGGTTACGCACGCGCTCGATGAAGGAGGCCTTGTCCCAATAGGTCGGCCCCGCGGGATCCATGAGATTCATCGCAAAACGCTCATGGCACATCCGTTCGAAGACTTCGGGGCGCGCATACCAGACCGCCTCGCAATAGGCCTGCGCCTGTTCGAGGATCTGCCGATGCAATTCGACCGTTCCGCTCATGTCGTTTCCTCCATCGTGCCATCTTGCTCACGGTTGCTCGCAACCGGCCTGTCTTCCGTGCGGACGGGAGTATGCCCGGCTGCGCTCGGAATCGTCTCTTGGAATCGGCCTTTCCATCGCCGTTCAGGATGCAGTCGGCCCCTTCCCATGGCGACTTGAAATCGAATCGATCGACAGCGGTGTGCCGCTTGCGCAGGGCCTTGGTGAGGGCGTTCGAACGTCCTGTCCCCGCTCGTCGACGGCGACGCGCAGCGGTCCGCCGGCCGAGCGTCGCACTTGCCGGCGCGTCCGGTTCGCGCGAGCATCCTGCGATGGACCTGCCCTCGCCCGAAGCCCTGCTCGACGCCGCCGAGTCCGGCCGCTCGCTGCCCGCCGCCGCGCCGCGCCCCGGCCCGGTCGATCCATCCGACCTGGACGCCGCGCTGCGCGTGCAGGCCGGCGTCGCCGCGCTGCGCCGCGCGCGCGGCGAGCGGCCGGCCGGCTGGAAGATCGGCTTCACCAACCGCACGATCTGGCCGCTCTACGGCGTGCACCAGCCGATCTGGGGGCCGGTGTGGGACACCACGCTCGCGCTGCTCGACGGCACCGAGGACACGGTGTCGATCGACCGGATGCCCGAGCCGCGGCTCGAGCCCGAGATCGTGATCGGCCTGAAGGCCTCGCCGCCGCCCGACGCGGTCGCGCGCGACGCGGCCTCGACCGCGGCGCTGCTCGCCTGCGTCGACTGGGTCGCGCACGGCTTCGAGATCGTGGTCAGCGTGTGGCCCGGCTGGAAGTTCGACGCGCCGCGCGGCATCGCGGCCCAGGCGCTGCACGGCCGGCTGCGGGTCGGCCCGCGCATGCCGCTGGCCGCGCTCGGTCCCGACCCCGCGGGCGCGCTGTCGGCGCTGCGCATCGTGCTGACCTGCGACGGCGCGCACGTCGCCGAGGGCGTCGGCGCGAACGTGCTCGACGGCCCGGTGCAGGCGCTCGGCCACCTCGTCGCAGGGCTCGCCGCGCGCGGCGAGCGGATCGAGGCCGGCAGCGTGATCACCACCGGCACGCTGACCGACGCGCAGCCGCTCGCGCGCGGGCAGGCCTGGCGCACGACGATCGACGGCGCGCCGCTGCCGGGGCTGTCGCTCGCGGTGCGCTGAGCCCACGCTGCGCGACGACCGCGACCGGGCCCGCCCGCCTGCGGTATCGTCGCGCTCATGAGCCCAGTCGCCCCCCCTGCCGCCGCGGCCCCCGACGCCGCCGACATCGAGGCCGCCGCCGCCCGCATCGCGCCGTACGTGCGCACGACCCCGGTGCTGGCCGTCGAGCTCGACGGCCGCCCGGTCGAGCTCAAGCTCGAGTGCCTGCAGGTCTCGGGCACGTTCAAGGCGCGCGGCGCGTTCGCGCGGCTGCTCGCGGCGCGCGAGGCCGCCGCGGCCGAGCGCCGGCCCGCGCCGATGCGCGTCGTCGCCGCCTCGGGCGGCAACCACGGCATCGCGGTCGCGCACGCGGCGCGCGCGCTCGGCCTGCGCGCGAACGTCTTCGTGCCGCGCACCTCGCCGCGCGCGAAGCTCGACCGGCTGCGCGCGCTCGGCGCGACCGTGCACGCCGAGGGCGACGAGTACGCGCAGGCCTACGCGGCGAGCCGCACGTTCGCCGCCGAGTACCGCGCGCTCGAGTCGCACGCCTACGACCACTTCGACACGCTCGCCGGCCAGGGCACGCTCGCGCGCGAGTGGCTCGCGCAGTCGCCGTCGCTCGACGTGCTGCTGGTCGCCGTCGGCGGCGGCGGCCTGATCGGCGGGATCGCCGCGTGGCTCGACGCGCGGGCGCGCGCCGGCGAGCGCGTGCCGCGGCTGGTCGCGGTCGAGTCCGAGGGCTGCCCGACGCTGCACGACGCGCTCGCCGCGGGCCGCATCGTCGAGGTCGCGCCGAAGGGCCTCGCGGCCGACTCGCTCGGCGCGCGCCGCGTCGGCGAGCTGATGTTCCCGCTCGCGCAGCGACGCGTCGCCGAGGCGGTGCTGGTGCCCGACGCCGCGATCGCCGCCGCGCAGGCCGCGCTGTGGCGGCTCGCCCGCGTCGCGACCGAGCCGGGCGGCGCAGCCGCGTTCGCGGCGCTCGCCTCGGGCGCGTGGCGGCCGGCCGGCGACGAGCACGTCGGCGTGCTGGTCTGCGGCGCGAACGTCGACCTGCGCGCGCTCGCCGACGCCGTCGACGCGACCCCGGCCTGACCCGCGCCCCCTTCCCGAAGAGTCCGCCGATGGATCCCGCCTCGTTCTTCCAGCCCTCCTACGCCGTCTCCCGCGAGCGCTTCCTCGCCGCGGCCCGCGCGCTCGCGTCGCGCCACGACGTCGTCGTCGACTCGCGCGCGCTCGATGCGCGCGGCCCGTCCGGCGAGACGCTCGCGCTCGACTTCGCGGTCTTCGGCGCGCGCCGCCCGACGCACGCGCTGGTGCTCTCCTGCGGCACCCACGGCGTCGAGGGCTACGTCGGCAGCGCGATCCAGCACCACGTGCTCGCGAACGTGCTGCCGCGCCTCGCGCTCGCCGACGGCACCGCGGTGATCCTGCAGCACGCGAACAATCCGTACGGCTTCGCCTGGGGCCGGCGCGTCAACGAGTCGAACGTCGACTTCAACCGCAACTTCCTCGACGCGTTCGACGCGTCGCTGTGCGACCCCGACTACGAGCGGCTGCACGACGAGCTGAACCCGCGCGACCTCGATCCTGCGGCCGAGGCGGCCCGCTGGGCGCGGATCGACGCGTTCATCGCCGAGCACGGCGCGCGCCGCTACCAGCAGGTCGCGATGGGCGGGCAGTACCGCTACCCGCAGGGCGTGCAGTACGGCGGCGCCCGCCAGGAGCAGGGCACGCGGCACCTGCTCGCGCTGGTCCGCGAGCACCTCGCCGACGCGCGCACCGTGCTCTGGCTCGACTTCCACACCGGACTCGGCGCGTTCGGCGACTGCGAGCTGGTGACCGGCGCGATGCCCGACAGCGACTGCTACCGGTTCTCGGTCGACGTCTGGCCCGGCTGGATCAAGTCGGCGACCTCGGGCGAGTCGGTCTCGACACCGCTCAACGGCCTGCTCGACCGCGGCGTCGAGCCCGCGCTGCCCGCCGGCTGCCGCTTCGCGTTCGGCTTCCCGGAGTACGGCACCTACGACCCGATGCGGATGATCCGCGCGATCCGCGCCGACAACTGGCTGCACGCGCACGGCGACCCTTGCGACGCGACCGGCCGCGCGATCCGGGCCGAGATCCTCGAGGTCTTCCGGCCGGCGAGCGCGGACTGGCAGCGGCGGGTCGTCGAGACCGGCGCGCGGCTCGTCGAGCAGGGGCTCGCGCGCCTGCCGGGCGCGCGCGCGACGACCCGCTGAGGGCGCGGGCGCCCGTCGGGCGGTCGGTGCGCGCCCCGAAGCCCCCGCGCCGGAACGGCCCCGCGGCCGGCCGGCGTCGCAACCGGTCCGAACGGTGCCACAATGGACGGGTCGTCCGTCGGTCGCGCGTCCGTCCGGTCGCATCGCCCGCCGGGAACGCGAGGTCGATGCACACCGTGTCCGGAGCGATTACGATGGCTCGTCCTGATCGCCGCGGTGCCCCCGGGTCCCGGCACGCACCACGGATCGCACCATGGCCGAACTGTCCCCCTCGCAGCGCACCGCAGGCACGGGCCGGATCCTGATGACCGCCGGCGCGCTGGTCGCGCTCGAGGCGATGTGGCAGGGTTCGGTGATCCGGACCGCGATCGCGAGCGGCCTGCTCGCGGTCGGCGGCGGGCTGCTGTTCTTCGCCAAGCGCGCCGACTGACGGCCGCCGGTCCCGGACCGGTCCTCGCGCCCGCGGCGCCCCCGGGCAGTCGCGGCCCCCGCATCACTCCGAACGCAGCCCGATGGACTTCGAGGCGATCCGCGTCGACGGCTTCCCGATCGACGCAGAGCTGACCGACACCGGCAACGTCGGCCCCGACCTGTCGGCGGCGGCGCACGCCTACCTCGCGACGCCGCGTGCGCTCGTCTGGCGCAACCCGTCGCCCGACTGGAAGCTCTTCGTCGTGCTGCTGCCGCTCGCCTCGCGGCTGTCGCTGATGGCGAACCCGATCTTCGCGCAGCTGGTCCGCGACTGGGGCCACACGATCCGCTTCGTCGGCGTCGACCGCGACCAGTGCGTTCACGACTTCCGCAGCCTGCTGACCGACGCGACGCTGCGCCGTCTGGTCGACGCGCTCGCGCGCTGGCTGCACTCCGACGGCGCGCAGGACGGCGTCCGCGACCGCGCGCCCGCGCGCGCCGCCGAGGCGGCCACGCTCGACGTGCTGTTCGCGGCGCTCGGCGACGCGATGCTGACGATCCTCGAGGCGCGACGCGACGACTGGGGCCGCCACCTCGCGCGCGAGCACCGGCTCGAGCCCGACGTGCCGGGCAGCCTCTTCGACCGGGCGTCGCGCTATCCCGACTTCCTCGGCCAGCTGCGCCACGCGCTGCGCAACGAGCTGGTCGACGTCGCGTTCTACGGCCGGGTGCTGCGCTCGATGGACCTGCGCGAGGCCGCCGCCGAGCAGCGCATCGCGGCACTGGTCGAAGGCACGCTCGAGCCGGTCACGCTGGTCAAGCTCGGACGCACGCGCGCGGGCCGCCACCTCGGCTGCTACAACTGGCTGCTGACCGGGCCGCGGCACGCCGCCCAGCGCGCCTACGTGCTCGGGAAGCTGCCGCTCTTCGCGCAGTTCTTCGCCGACGCGCTGATCGACGCGACGCCGCGCCGGCGCTCCGGGCTGGTCGCCGCGGCCGAGCACGACGCGCGCGCCGGCGGCACGCCGGCCGACGCGCTGCGCCAGGCGGTCGACTCCGGCCAGGACCGCTGGGTGGTCGAGGCGCTGGCTGCGCACTTCGGCGTGCACGACAACGTGCTGCGCGCGCTGTGGCGCCACTGCCCGGCCGCGCTGCAGGCGCCGCCCACCTGGCACCTGAAGCAGATCCTGCTGCGGCTCGACCAGCTGCCCGAGCGCAGCTGGCCGCGCGACGACGCCGGCTGGCTGCAGCTCGCGAGCCGGGCGGTGCCGGCGGTCGCCGGCTGAGGCGGTCCGCGGGCGCCGCGGCCCCGGATCCCGCCAGGCATTCTTGATTGTAAGCGCCCACTCTCTCCGATGGCGCCAGCGCGTCTCGCGGCACGGTACGTCCGTGCTGGCGTTTCGTATCGCATCCAAGGGGCCGTTGCGCCGCCCCAACGTACCGCCTTCCGGCGTCGCGCCGCGACGACGACGCCCTTTCCGCGACCCCTTCGACGGGTAGGATCGTTCCCCCTTGCCCTCGCGGGCAGACCCGACACGGGACGCCGACGCCCATGGACACGCCCCCCGACCGACCCGCCGGATCCGACCGTCGCGCGGCCGTCGCGCACCCGTCCCTGCAGCGCACGCTGCGCGCGGCGCTCGAGCTGACCGCACGCGACCTGCCGGAGTTCGACGCCGGGCTGCGCCGGATGCTGGTGGCGCGCTACCGGGCCGACGAGGGCGCCGCCGCCGCCACGCCGGCCTCGCGCGCCAAGGCGAACCTGCTCGCGCACGAGGCCGCGTTCCGCTCGACGCTGCCGCGGATCGTCGCGCTCGGGCTCAACACCGAGTTCCAGCGCCTAGACGGCGCCCCGGCGCTCGCCTCCCGCCCCGAGGACGGCGCGACGCCCCGCGCGGCGATGATCGCCGCGTTCGGGCGCGGCTTCGCGGTGGACCACGCCTGCGCCCTCGAGGAGTTCGAGTGCCGGCTCGCCCATCAGCTCGGCCGCCCCCTGCTCGCGCCCGGCCAGAACCCGATGCGCCCGGCGGTGTTCCTGCACGCGGTCGGCGCCTGCTGGCGCGCCGTGTCCGGCACCGATCGCGACGAGGTCGACGTGATGCACGCCTACGGAACGCTGTGGGTGCCCTCGCTGCGCCGGACGATCGCGGCGCTGGTCGCCGGCCTGCCGCCGGTGCCGGGCCGCGTGGCCTCGGCGCCCGCGACGCACGCGGCCCCGGCGGGCGGCTCGGTCGTCGAGCGCTGGGCGGCCGCGATGGGCACGACCGCCGAGCTGCCGCGACCCGCGGTGGCCGAGGCGCCGCGTGCGGCCGCGCCGCCGAGGATGTCCCCGGAGACGGTCGAGCGCCTGCGCGCGGGCTTCGGCGTGCCGACGCGCGACCCGCGCGCCTCGCCCGCCTGAGCGTCAGCCTGTCCGGCGCCCCGCCGGACGCAGGTTCAGCCAGACGATCGCGCCGACGACCAGCGCCGCGCCCGCCGCCTGCAGCGGCCCGATCGCCTGGCCGAGGATCGCCCACGCGAGCCCCATCGAGGCGATCGGCTCGAAGTTCATCGCCGGCGCCGAGTTCACCGCGCCGAGCCGCGGCAGCACGACGAACAGCGACGTGAACGCGGTGCCGTAGAGCAGCGACAGCAGCACGAGCCCGGTCCAGCCGGTCGCGTCGCGCGGCCACGCGAAGCCGTCGCCCGCGACGCCCCCGACGGTCGCGACCGCGGCCACGGTAACCATGAACCACAGCGTGCGCACGCGGCCGTCGACGTCGCCGAGCCAGCGCGTCGTCAGCAGCAGCGCGAGGCCGAAGCACAGCGACGCGGCGAGCCCGAAGCCCACGCCCGCCGCGAAGCGCGCCGGATCGTCGAGCGATCGACCGCCCGAGGCGAGCACGCCGGGCGCATCGAGCGCGAGCGCGAGGCCGACGAGGATCACCGGCATCGCGATCGCGGTCCGGCGCGTCGGCCGCTCCCCGCCGCTCGCCCACGACAGCAGCGCGAGCACGACCGGGAAGCTGTTGAACACCAGCAGCGCGAGCGCGACCGGGATCCGCGCGACCGCCGCGTACAGGCACACGCTCTGCGCCGCGAGCACCACGCCGATCGCGATCGCGCGCCCGCGCGTCGCGCCCCGGAGCATCGACGGCGTGCGCGTCGCCGCGAGCAGCAGCGCCACCGCAACAGCGGTCGCCGCCGAGCGCACCGCGACCGCGGTGACGACGCCGGTGCCGTGGTCGAACGCGAGCCGCGCCGCGACGTGGTTCGACGCGAACACCGTCGCGATGCCCATCAGCAGCGCGACGCCGGCCCAGCGCGGGATCGCGGAGGCGGTCACGGCGAGCCCCGGCGGGTACCGCCGCCGCGCGGGCGTGAGCCGCTCACGCGCGACGCTTCAGGTCCTCGCCGCCGATGTAGAACCGGTTCCAGGTCGGCGCGATGACGACCTCGGCGAGGCACACGTGCGACGGCGCCGAGACGACGTAGCCGATCGCGTCGGCGACGTCCTCGGGCCGCAGCATCCTCGCGATCTCCTCGTCCGACGGCGGCACCGGCCGGGTCCGCAGGATCGGCGTGGCGACCTCGCCGGGGCAGAAGTGGCACACGCGCACGCCGTGCCGCCCCTCCTCGTCGTTGAGGCTCTGCACCAGCGGATCGAGCGCGGTCTTGCTCGAGCTGTAGGCGACGCCGGGGAAGTCCTTGTACGTCCACCCGGCCAGCGACGAGACGATGCAGATCGAGCCGCCGCCCGCCGCGCGCATGCCTGGCAGCACCGCGTGGACCGCGTTCGCGACGCCGACCAGGTTGATCTGGATCACCTTCGCGAAGCCCTCCGGCGTGAGCTTCGACCAGCTGCGGTTCGGCACGTTGGTGCCGGCCGCGCAGACCAGCACCGACACCGGACCGTGGCGGCCGGAGATCGTCGCGTGCGCGGCGGCGACCGAGGCCGCGTCCGCGACGTCGGCCGGCGCCACCTCGATGCGCAGCCCCTGCGCGCGCAGCTCGGCCGCGGTCTTCTCGAGCTCCTCGACGCGCCGGCCCGAGATCGCGACCGTCGCGCCCGCGCGGCCCAGCCACGCTGCCGTCGCCCGGCCGATCCCGGTGCCGCCGCCGGTCACCCAGGCGAGCTTGCCGTCGAGCCCCTGCTGCATCGCGCCCATCGTTGCGTCTCCTCGTCGCGTGGATGCGCCGGTCCGCGCACACGGCCGGCTACACTGCGCGCCGTGGCCGACACCGATCCGTTCGACCCTCCCGGCGGCGACGCGACGCTCGAAGCGATTCTAGCGGCCGCGTGGGACCTGCTCGAACGCGGCGCGCGCCGCGCCTCCGAAGACTGGCACTGGCCGGTGCTCGCGAGCGTCGACGCGCGGGAACCGGAACGCGCGGCCGCCGACGCGCGCGTGGTGGTGCTGCGCCGCGCCGAGCGCGGCCCGCGCGAGCTCGAGATCCACGGCGACGCGCGCTCGCACAAGCTCGCGCAGCTCGAGGCCGCGCCGCGCGCCTGCCTCGTCTTCCACGACCGCGCGCGCGAGCTGCAGCTGCGCGCGTGGGGCCCGGCGCGCGCGCACGTCGGCGACGCGGTCGCGCGCCGCGCCTGGGACGCGCTCGCCCCGTCGTCTCGCCGCGCCTACCTCGCGCCGCGCACGCCCGGCGAGCCGACCGACGCGCCCGATGCGAACCTGCCCGAGGCGTTCCGCGACCGGCTGCCCGACGCGGCGCAATCCGAGCCGGGATTCGCGAGCTTCGCCGCGATCGTGATGCGGCCGCGTACGATCGAGTGGCTGCGGCTCGGCCGTGCCGGCCACCGTCGCGCGCGCTTCGAATGGCGCGACGAAACGACCGGGGCCGGGACCCCGCCCGCGTCGACCTGGATCCGGCCCTGAGCCGCGTCGCGCGCCGCGACGCGGACTGCGCCGACCCGACCTGGCGGTGCACGCGCCGCGCGCACGCGCTATCGTCGGGGTCCGTCCCATTTCCACAGCGAGCGAGCGCATGGCCACCGCGACCCTGAAGCAGACGATCGAGCAGGTCGACACCTGGATCCGTTCGGGCGCCGCCGCCCGCGACGTCGAGCGCCTCGCGCGCGAGACGATGGTCCGCGCCTCCGATCGCATCCCGCCCGAGGCGCTGCGTCGGCTGATCGTGCTGCTCGAGCGGCTGCGCCCGATCGCCGAGCGCGCGGCGGCGGCCGCGCAGCAGGGGGCCGAGACCGTGCGACGCGCGGCCGAGTCGCGCGCCGGCGCGGCGAAGGGCGCGAAGGCGAACGGCGCGAAGGCGAAGGGCGCGGCGAAGGGCGCGAAGGCACCGGCGGCGAAGGCACCGGCGCGCAAGGCCGCGACGAAGAAGGCGGGTGCGAAGGCCGCTGCGACGACGGGCGCGAAGAAGGCCGGCGCGAAGAAGGCCGGCGCAACGACGGCAGGCACGAAGCGGACCGCCGCGAAAGGCGCCGGCGCCGCGAAGGCGCCTGCCACGAAGGCCGCGCCGAGGAAAGGCGGCGCGAAGGCCGTCGGCGCCGAGGCCGCGGCCGCCAGGAAGGCGGCCCCTGGCAAGGTCGGCGCGAAGAAGGCCGCAACGAAGACGCCGTCCGCGAAGAATGCCGCCGCGTCGAAGCCCGCCCCTGCACGCTCGGCGCCCGCCGCGAAGCGCGGCGGCGCGAAGGCCGCCGGGGTGCCCGGCACGGCACCCGCGACGCCCACCGCGAACGCACCGTCCGCCGACTGAGCCCGGCCGCGCCCCGCCCGCCCGCGCGGGCGGGCGCGCCCTCAGACCAGCGCGTAGGTCGTCGTCGCGTGCGCCGCGAGCCTCCCGTCGGGCGCGAGCAGCTCGACCTCGCCGAACACCAGCGTGCGCCCCGGCTTGAGCACGCGCGCGACGACGCGAAGCTCGGTGCCCTGCACCGCCCGCATGAAGCTCGTCGTCAGGCTCACCGTCGTCATCGGCCTGAACCCGCCCAGCTGCGACGACACCGCGAGCACCATCGCCGTGTCCGCCGCGGCCATCATCGCCTGGCCGCACACCGTGCCGCCGACCCGCGCGAGTCGAGCGTCGAACGGCAGCCGCAGCGTCGCCTCGCCGCCGCCGATCGCGATCACCTCGAGCCGCAGGTCCTGCACCCACGGCGCGAACAGCTCCCCGAGCATCCGCTGCGCATCCTCGACCGTCTCCATCGCGCCCACTCCCTGAACTCCGTGCGGGCAGACGATACACGCCGCCCCGCGACCGACGATAGCGCGGCGCAGCATCGCGTCGGCTGGCGCGTCGTCCGTAACGGGTGTTACAGTTCCGGCCCGCTCAGCACGCGACCGCCCCGTCGATGTCGTCCCGCCCCGAGACCGGCTCCGAGCCTCCGACCGACGTCCCGCCGCCCCGCCGCGAACCGGTGCTCGTCGAGGAGGCGATCGCCGTCGGCTGCATGATCGTGCTGGTGCTGCTGACGCTGGCCAACGTGGTCGTGCGCTACCTCACCGACCAGAGCTTCGCGACCACCGAGGAGGTGTCGATCGCGCTGATGGTGATCATGACCGTGGCCGGCGCCTGCTCGGCGGCCGCCCGCGACCGCCACATCCGCATCGAGTACTTCTACGAGACCGGCAGCGCGGGGCGCCGTCGACGACTCGCGCTGCTCTCGGCCGTATCGACCTGTGTCTTCTTCCTCGTGCTCGCCGCGCTGTCCGCGCGCGTGGTCTGGGACGAGTACAGCTACGGCGAGACCACGATGGCGCTCGGCGTGCCGCGCTGGTGGTACACCGTCTGGGTGCCGCTGATGTGCATCGCGCTCGCGCTGCGGGCGGCGGCGGTCGCCGGCAAGGTGCGGCGCGGGGCGATGCTGCCGGGGGCGGGCCGATGATCGCGGTGCTGCTGTTCGCGGCGTTCTTCCTGCTCATGTTCCTCGGTGTGCCGATCGGCGTCGCGCTCGGCGTCGGCGGCATGATCGCGATCGCGCTCGAGAACCCCGACACGATGCTGTGGGGCACGCTCGCCGCGCCGCAGAACTTCCACGCCGGCCTCGCCAAGTACCCGCTGCTCGCGCTGCCGATGTTCGTGCTGGTCGGTTCGATCTTCGACCGATCCGGCGTCGCCAAGCGGATGGTCCAGTTCGCGATCGCCTGCGTCGGCCGCGGGCCGGGCATGCTGCCGCTGGTCGCGATCCTGGTCGCGATGGTGCTGGGCGGCATCTCCGGATCGGGCCCGGCGAACGCGGCGGCGGTCGGCGGCGTGATGATCGGCGCGATGGCCCGCGCCGGGTATCCGGCGCCGTTCTCCGCATCGGTGGTCGGCGGCGCGGCGGCCACCGACGTCCTGATCCCGCCATCGATCGCGTTCATCGTCTACTCGGTGGTCGTGCCGGGCGCCTCGGTCCCCGCGCTGTTCGCGGCCGGCATGGTCCCGGGCGTGCTGGCCGGGCTCGCGCTGATCATCCCGTCGGTGTGGCTGTCGCGCCGGCACGGCTTCGGCGCGGCCGAGCGCGACCTGCCGCGCCCGCCCTTCTGGCGGTCGCTGCGCGAAGCCTCCTGGGGGCTCGCCGCGCCGGTGCTGATCCTGGGCGGCATGCGGGCCGGCTGGTTCACCCCGACCGAGGCTGCGGTCGTCGCGGTGGTCTACGGCCTGTTCGTCGGCATCGTGATCCACCGCACGATGGGCTGGCGCGAGCTCTGGGACACCTTCCGCGAGGCCACCGAGATCTCCGCGGTCATCATGATGGTGCTGGGGCTCGCCGCGATCTTCGCCTACGCGGTCGCGACGCTCGGGCTCGCCGACCCGCTGGTGGACGCGATCAAGGGCCTCGGCTGGAGCAGCGCGCTCACGCTGACGCTGCTCGCGATCATGCTGCTGTTCGTCGGCATGTTCCTCGACGGGGTGTCGATCTTCCTGGTCTTCCTGCCGCTGCTGCTGCCACTGATGCGGCTGTACCAGTGGGACCCGGTCTGGTTCGGCGTACTGCTCACGATGATCGTGGCGATCGGCCAGTTCACGCCCCCGATGGCGGTCAACCTGCTGGTGTCGTGCCGGATCGCCGGCGTACGCATCGAGCAGACCGTACCCTGGGTGGGCTGGCTGGTGTTCTCGTTCCTGTCGGCCGCCGTCCTGGTGGCGGTGTTCCCCGAGCTCGCATTGTGGCTGCCGCGCGCGCTCGGCTACTGATGTTCCCGCACGTTCCCCAGAAAGAGGAGACCCCGAGATGAATCGACGCGACATCCTGAAGACCGGCGCCGCCAGCGGCGCAGCCCTCGGCTTCCCGACGATCCTGAAGGCCCAGCAGGCCTACCGTCCCGAGTACAAGATGTCGACCGTCGTCGGCACCGCGCTCGCCTGGGGCAAGGCCGGCGAGAACTTCGGGAACATGGTGCGCGAGGGCACCAACGGCCGGATCAACATCAAGCAGTACCCGGGCTCGAGCCTCGTGCAGGGCCAGCAGGACCGCGAGTTCGCGGCGATGCGGCAGGGCATCATCGACGTGCTGTGCGGCGCGCCGATCAACTGGTCGGGCACGGTGCGCGAGTGCGGGTCGTTCGCGCTGCCGTTCCTCACGCCCGACCACAAGGCCTACGACGCGCTGATCGCATCCGAGCCGGTGCAGAAGGACTTCTTCGACATCATCCGCAAGGCCGGCGCCGAGCCCCTCGCGGTCGGCGAGACGGGCTTTCGCCAGCTGACCAACAGCAAGCGCGCGGTGCGCAAGCCCGACGACCTGAAGGGCCTGAAGGTGCGGATCGTCGCGAGCCCGATGTACCAGGAGATCATGACCGGGATGGGCGCGAACCCGACCGCGATGAGCTGGGCCGACGCACAGCCTGCGCTCGCCTCCGGCGCGGTCGACGGCCAGGAGAACCCGATGGAGATCTTCCTCGCGCTGAAGATCCACACGCTCGGGCAGAAGTTCGTCACCAAGTGGAACTACTCGAACGACATCCTGCTGTTCGCGATCGCCAACCCGATCTGGCAGTCGTGGTCGCCGCAGGACCAGAAGATCGTCCGCGAGGCCGCGCAGGAAGCCGCGAAGATGAACATCAAGCAGGTCCGGGACATCTACGCGAAGGACGTGGAGATGGTGCGCGCGCTCGGCGTCGACGTCACGGTGCCCACGGCCGCCGAGATGGACACCTGGCAGATCGCGTGCCGCCGGCCGTACGCGCGCTGGAAGGCGCAGATCAACCCCGGCCTGATCTCGAAGTTCGAGGAGGTCGTCGCCCGGACCCGCAAGGCCTGAGATGGCCCGCGCGCGCCCCGCTCCGGCCGGCCGCGACGACGGGCCGCCGCACGATCGCACGCTGCTCTTCGCGATGGTGCGGCTGGTCAACCTGACCGCCCGGCCCTTCCAGGAGGGCATCGGGCGGCGGCACCGTCTCGGGCTGTCGGAGTGGCGCGTGCTCGCGGTGCTGCACGAGCACCCGGGCTCGGCGGCGATCGAGATCGCGCAGCGCACCGGGCTCGACAAGATGAGCGTCTCGCGCGCGCTCGGGTCGCTCGAGGCCGCGGGCCGCGTCGCGCGCCGCCCCGACCCCGACGACGGCCGACGCGCGCTCGCGACCCTGACGCCCGCGGGGCGCCAGCTCTACCGCGGCCTGCGCGGCCCGGCCCGCGAGCGAGAGGAAGCGGTCACCGGCGCGCTGACCGCCACCGAGCGCCGGCAGCTGACGACACTGGTCGAGCGGATGACCGCGTCGGTGCTCGCCGCCGACGGCGCGTCGCCCGACGCGCCGCGCTGAAGGTCCGGCCGCAGGCCGGTCGCACGGCGGCCGCGAGGCCGCGTCCCGCTCAGCGATACCCGAACAGGTCGGCCCGCGGCGGCGGCGCCCCGTCGATGCTCGCCGGCGGATCGATCCAGTGCGCCGGGCCCTCGGCCCACGCGAGCACCAGCGCGCCGAACGGGCAGGCGAGGCTCACCTCGGCGGTCGGCTCGAGGATCACGAAGCAGCCGGCGTGCGCGACCTGCCCATCGACCTCGAGCAGCCCGCCGCGGATCCAGAGCTCGGTGTGGCCGGTGACGACCAGCCGCGGGATGCGGCTCTGCGGTCGGATCGAGAGCTGCACCATCCGGTGGTCGTCGGCGGTCGGCGCGTAGTCGAACACCGTGCGGCGCACCACCCCGTCGCAGCCGGTGCCCTGCTCGGGCAGCACATCGACCGACACGTTGATGTCGGGCGGCACCGAGGGCGCCGGGTTGGCCAGCAGCGCGTGGCGCGCGCCCGCGTGCAGCCCGTGCAGCGGCCCGTCCTGCGGCGGGTAGGTGACCGGCCCCTCGAGCCGCGCGACGAACAGCGTGCGCGCGTAGGCGATCGCGTCGTGCGTCGCGCCCTTCAGGTTGACGCCGACCTGCCCGGTGAGGATCGCGCCCTGGTAGTCGGTCAGGCCGCCATCGACGAAGTAGCTGGTCGCGACGCCCTGGTGCTGGTGCAGCCCCGAGCGGACCATCGGCTCCATCGCGATCAGCCCGAGGAACTGGCCGCGCTCGTCGTCGCGCCGCACGACCTTCTGCAGGACACCGGCCTTGCCGGCCTCGCGCCAGTCGAGCCCGGCGGGGTCGTACACGTAGGCGCCGCCGCGGCCACCTCGGCGGTAGAGCTCGGCGGGGCGTGCGGCGGTGACGACGGCGTCCATGCGGGGGGTCTCCTTCCCCGGGATCGTAACATTCGTGACGATCCGCCGTCGACCGGCATCGACCGCCGCCGCGCGTGCCGGCGGCCCATGCTGCGCCGCAGCTACCGCGCCCCGGGCGGGCGGCCTACACTGGGCCGGTTCCCGCCCGCTCCCGTCCTGCGATGACCCCGTCGACGCCCGCCTCCGGCGACCCGACCCCGACGACCGGCGACGCCCGCGCCGACGAGCCGCGCGCCCCGTTCCCCGTCGTGCGCGAGATCGGGTTCGGCGCGCCGCTGCGCTGGCTCGCGCTCGGCGCGCGCGACTTCCGCGAGCGGCCGGTGCCCTGTCTCTTCTACGGCGTGTGCTTCGCCGCGATGGGCTGGCTGCTCGCCGCGCTGCTGCGCCCCGCTCCCGGCACGATGATGGCGCTGACCGCGGGCTTCCTGCTGGTCGGGCCGTTCATGGCGATGGGCCTGTACGAGGTCGCGCGCCGGCGCGAGGCCGGGCTGCCCTGCGACCTCTTCGCCTCGACGCTGGTGTGGCGGCGCAACCTGACCAACGTCGCGATCCTCGGCATCGGCCTGGAGATCGTGATGGCGCTGTGGGCGCGCTCGTCGATGATGGTGATCGCGATCTTCTTCCCGCGCTCGATGCCGAGCGTCGCGGTGCTGCTCGACGAGATCGCGCGCGGCCAGGAGATCGGCTTCCTCGCGACCTGGCTCGGCGTCGGCGCGCTGTTCGCGACGCTGGTGTTCGCCTTCACCGTGATCGCGATCCCGCTGATGCTCGACCGCGGCACCGACGCGATCACCGCGATGCTCGCGAGCGTCGTGGCCTTCGGGCGCAACGTCGTGCCGCTGCTGTTCTGGGCCGCGCTGATCGTCGCGCTCACCGTGATCGGCTTCGCGACCTTCTTCGCGGGGCTGATCGTCACCGTGCCGTGGGTCGGGCTCGCGACCTGGCACGCCTATCGCGCGCTGGTCGAGCCGGTCGGGACGACGGCGCCCCGAGCCGCCTCAGGCGGCGTGTCAGCCTGAGCCGCCTCAGGCGGCGTGTCAGCCTGAGCCGCCGCAGGCGGCGCGTCAGCCTGAGCCGCCGCAGGCGGCGCGTCAGCCGGCGAGGCGCCGGCCGCCTTCGCGCCGGGCGCGGTCGAGATCGGCGTCGGCCGCGCGCACCAGCGCCTCGAGCCCGCAGGGTCGCGAGCCCCGCGCGGCGGCGCCGATCGTGCAGCTGAGCGACCACAGGTTGCCGGCGAGCGACAGCCGCAGCGCCTGCACGTCCTCGCGCAGCCGCGCGGCGAGCACCGGCACCGCGTCGCCGGGCGAGCCGGTCAGCACCACCAGGAACTCGTCGTCGCGCAGCAGCGCGAGGCGGTCGTCGGGACGCAGGCGGCGCTGCAGGCACTCGGCGACCGCGCGCGTCACCTGCTCGGCCGCGGCCAAGCCGTGGCGCTCGCGGATCGCGGCGAACTGGTCGACGTCGACGATCAGCACCGCGTCGCCGCAGGGCGCTCGGCGCGCCCGGTGCGCGCCCGCATCGAGCGGCGCGCCCCTGACCCCTGTCATCCACAGCCTCTGCAGCACGTCGCGGTCTCCCACCCGTCGATCCTGCGGACAGTCTAGGCGTGGGCCCGACGGGCAGTGCAGGACATCCGTCACGGGCGGCGCCGGCGGCGGGGCCGCGCGCGTGACGGC
>Ga0315899_10003519_pt1 | contig 17075 bp, 13 predicted proteins | sample LakEriMetagenome_2_FD_203518 | JGI IMG/M metagenome (GOLD analysis project Ga0315899, IMG submission 203518) | Freshwater fungal communities from buoy surface, Lake Erie, Ohio, United States - Buoy 4 MA112 | ecosystem: Environmental > Aquatic > Freshwater > Lake | place: USA: Lake Erie, Ohio... | reverse complement strand
TGGGCGTCGCCGCTGCGGTGATTCGTAGCACGGAAGTCGACGACATTCATATTGAATCCTGCGTCACGCCGACGTCAGTCGCCATGCCGGCGGCCTTGCTCGCGCATGAGGACTCCGCCAGATACGCCGGCGCGCAGGCGGAGAACGCGATCCGCATCGCATTGGAGCTGAGCGTGCGCATGGGCCTCGCCATCGAAGGCCCGAACGCGCTCTATCGCGGCGTCTGGCCTACGTGTTTCGCGACGCCTTTGGCGGTTTCAGCTGCGCTCTGCCGCATGCGTGGGCTCGACGAAGCGCGCACGGCTCACGCCCTGTCCATGGCGCTCATGATGTCGAGCGGGCGCATCGGCCGCTTCGCGGGTCAGCCGACGGGTCGCTGGATCGTTCTCAACGCAGCTTTCGCCGACGGCGTGCGCGCCTATGAAGCGGGCGCCCATGGATATAAGGGCGATGTCGGCCTGCTCGACGGCCCTTGGCTTCAGAACGCGCTAGGCTATGCGCCGCAGCTAGACGCGCTCGTTGAGGACCTGCCCGCCTCGCGCGCCATGGGTGGGCTCGGCATGAAGCCGTTCTCAACCGCGCGTCAGGCCCTGGCGCCCACGCAGGCGCTCATCGAGCTGATCGCGGAAGGGCTGTCGCCGGGGGATATCCAGTCCATCGAGGTGCGCGTGCCCGAAGCCTATGCGGCGATGATTTCGCGCCCGCTGGAGCCCTATCGCTCCTCCACCTATTCCAACGCGGGCTTCCAGATGGCGCTCGCGGCGCTTGCGCCCGACCATCTCCTCGACCTTGATCGCGCGCAGGTGATCGCCGATCCCGCCATTCTCGCTTTCGCAGGCAAGGTCTCGGTGAAGGCCGATGCAAGCCTGCAGACGGATTATCCGCGCGTCTGGGCCGGCGAGATCGCCGTACGCACCGGGCATGGCGGCTTCACGCGCAAGGTGCTCACGCCGCGCGGCGATGCGGCCAACCGTATGTCGGACGAAGAGATCGCCGCCAAACACATGCGCCTGTTGAGCGCGGCGCTCGGGTCTGCGCGCGCGCAAGAGGCGCTGGCGACCTTGCGCGCCGCCTTCGAAGCGCCGGCGCCCGCGATTGCGCTCATGCGTTCGGCGCTGACTTAACCCTTCATCTCGCGCGCTCGACTTCAGCCATCTTGCGCGCCTGCGCGATGAGCGCGGGCGAGATATGGGCGATTTCGACCAGCATGGCCTGCAAATCCTCGCCCGACATGGGGTCGAGATCGAGTCCGACCTTTTGCATTTCCGTGACGAAGGCCTCGTCTTTCATCGTCTTGACGAAGGCCGCGCGCAGGCCCGCGACGCGCTCCGCCGGCTGGAATGGCGGCGACAGAACAGAACGCCCGATGCGCGCCCCGCTCACCATCATGGCGAGCAGGCGGCGCTCGTCGTCGTTGCGTCCCAGATCGACAAGAGTGGGCACCTGCGGCAAGTCGGGATGGCGCTCGGCTCCCATCTGAAGAAGCAGATTGATTTTACGTTCCGCAAGCATCGTCGCGCTTTCCGCGCGCAAGGCCGACCAAGGCTGGGTGAGGGCGTGAATCTCTTCACGCTGCATGGCGACGCGCGCTTCGCTCGTGCCCTTGTAGCCGGTGAGGATCTTCAGCTTCAATCCAAGCTGATTCTTCATGAGGGCTGAGAGCATGCGCGAGCTCTGGCCCGAGGAGGATACGATTAATTCCTTCTCAAAGGCGTCTTCGATCTTTTGCACGGGCGCAGTGTGCCACGCATAGAGCAAAGCGCCATTTGAGGCGATGCGGCCGATCCAGTTGAACTTGCCCACATCCGTCTTCATGCCTTCAGGTTCGATCAATTGCTGCGTAGGCAGCGCCTGATCGATCATGCCGAGCACGGTGCCGTCGCGCGGCGAGACGTTATAAAGCTGGTTGGCCGCGCGCACGCCGCCGGCGCCCGGCATGTTCTGGACGACGATATTGGGGGCGCCGGGAACATGCCGGCCGATGTGGCGGGCGAGCGTGCGCGCATAATGATCGTAGCCGCCGCCGACATCAAAGCCGACAATGAGAGCCACGTCCTTGCCCTTGTAGAAATCAGCAAGGGCGTCCGCCTTCGCAGGGGCCTGCTGCGCCAGGATCGCAGGCAGGATCGCAGCCAGCGCCGCGCCAATGGTCATCCGCCTCATATGCGCATCCTCCCAGAAGCTTCGTCGTTTCTCGATTCGCCCGCGGGCTGCGCGGGCGCATGCTTTTCAACACGATGCGCGCGCCGCCGATCCCCAGCAATGGGACGGCAGGCTATCAAGCCAATAGTCTTGCGACTATCTCTTGCGTCGCCTGTGCAAAAAAAGGCTGCGGCGGAGGGCTATTTTCGCTCCTTGCCCGCCTGCACGGGTTCAATCCGGGCCCGGGCCGCGCTAGCGTGCTGATCAGACGCGATGCGGCCAGACATCGCCTTCGCTTTGGGAGGAGACAAGATGCGTTCTGCTCGGTGGGCTTTGGGCGCAAGCGTTCTCGCGCTGGCGCAGGCGGGCGGCGCCGCGGCGCAAGATCCGGCGGCCTTCTACGCGGGCAAGACCATGCAGGTCGTCATCGCGACCGCCCCCGGCGCGGCCTATGATTTTTATGGACGCGCGCTCGCGCGCCACATCGGCCGTCACCTGCCCGGCGCGCCGAGCGTGACGCCGCAGAACATGCCCGGCGCCTCCGGCTTTCGCGCCGCCAATCATCTTTACGCGGCCGCCCCGCGCGACGGGCTCTATATCGGCACGTTCAATAACGCCATCGCCTATTATCAGGTGATGGGGCAGCTGGGCGTGCAATACCGCGCCGAGGAGTTTTCGTGGATCGGCGCGATCCCGCAGGACACGGCGCTGGTCGCGGTCTGGCACGCCACAGGCGTGAAGACGATCGAAGACGCAAAGCGCATTCCCGTCGCCATGGGCGCGACGGGCGCCGGCGGCAATTTCGCAGGCCATGTGCAATTGCTGAACGCCTTTCTCGGCACGAAATTCAAGATCGTGATGGGTTACGACGGGGGCAATTCCATCAATCTCGCCATCGAACGCAATGAGGTGAGCGGCAAGGCCAACACCACATGGGCGGCCTATAAATCCATCAAGCCGGAATGGGTGCGCGACGGCAAAATCGTGCCGCTGGTGCAATTCGGGCCCGCGCGCGACCCTGAATTGCCAAACGTGCCGCTTCTCACCGACCTCGCGCAGAACGAAGACCAACTGAAAGTGTTTCAGCTCGTGAGCAGCACGGTCGACATGGGCCAACCCTTCGCTGCGCCGCCAGGCGTGCCCACCGACCGGGTGAACGCGCTGCGGCGCGCTTTCGAGGCGACGCTGCGCGATCCGGCTTTTCGCGAGGATGCGGCCAAACTCGGACCGCAAACCACACTGGAGCCGACCTCGGGCGAAACGGTCGCCGAGATCGTCAGGCGCACGGTGGAGACGCCGAAAGCTCTGGTGGAGCGTCTGCGCGCCGCGCTCGAAACCAATCAGTAAGCGATCAATTCGCCTGATTGAGTTCGCGGATTTTCTTCACCACCGGCGCAGGCGCTGAATAGGCGTCAACGATGATCTTTTCCAGCTCCGCCCCAGTCGTAGGATCGGCGCATTCCAGATTGAGCTTCGCGCATTCCGCAAGATAGGCCTCGTTGCGGAACGTGGCGACGAGAGCGGTCCGCAACGCCGCCACGCGCGCGGCCGGCACATCCGGCGGCGCCATCATCGGCCGGCCGACGGCGAGCGGCGCAGCGGCTGCGGCCATCAACTCGCGCTTTGCGGGATCGTTCTTCAAAAGATCATCGGCGAAAGGCACGTCCTTCAGCTCAGGATGCGCAGCTTGTCCGAAATGCAGGATCATCTTGATCTGCTTGTCGCGGATCCAGCCCGGCTTGACCGCTTTGAGGCTCGACCAGAATGCGGAGGGATAACCCTCGTTCTCGCCGCGCTCCATGGCGATGAAGGCTTCATTCTGGCCGGGATAGCCGGCGACCATCTTGATGTTCATGTCGAACACATTGGCGAGCACGCGCGCATAGAAGGCCGGCGTCGCATTGAGCCCGCCTGAGACGCCCAGAACAAGGCCGCGGCTGCGCGCCTGCTCTATCGTGTCAACGGGCACGGTGTGCCAAAGCATCAGCACGCCAACGTCCTTGTTGGGGCTGCCAAGCCAATTGAACTTGCGCACGTCAAACAAAGCCTTGTCGTTGCCGTAAAGCGGCTCGAACAGCGCGCTGTTCTGCACCATGGCGATGGCGAGGCCATCGCGCGGCGCGACGTTATAGAGGTGATTGGCGGCGGTGACGCCGCCCGCACCGGGCATGTTCTTTGGAATCACATTCGGCTCGCCAGGAATAAGCGTGCGAATATGACGAGCGATCATGCGCGCGGAAATATCATTGCCGCCGCCGGCGGTCGATGAGATCAGAAGCTCGATGCGTTTGTCTTTGAAGAAGTCGCCGGCGACATCCGCGCGCGCAGCTTGTGCGCTCATGGACAGGCCAAGAGTTAAAGACGCGACGAGTGCGATAGCGTTGCGCATATGTCCTCCCAATTCGCTGGAGCACGGTGAGACCGCGCCTTTTGCGGCAATTCAACCTGCGAACCGGGTCAGCGTCAACATCGCACAGGCTCGCGCCTGCGCGGCACAAGAGTCTTTCCGTGCGCTTCAGCGCTTACGTGAGGGCTTATAGCTCGCCTCGAGAAAGCGAAGGAAGATTTTCGTCTTCTCCGGCAAATTGTCATGGGAGGGATAATAGACGCGCATGATCTGGCGCGACGTCGACTGGCCATCAAAGAGAGACACCAGCCGACCCGCCTTAATGTCCTCACGCACCACATAGGACGGCAGGCGCGCGACGCCGAGACCGCCAAGCGCGAGCTGAACGATCACTTCTGAGTTATTCGATTTGAACGAACCGTTCACGCGCACGAGCTTTTCGCGCGCGCCGCTGCGAAACGGCCATTCGCGCGGCGTGAAGAACGTGTGCAGCAGGCAGTTATGGTCTTTCAGGTCTTCAGGCTTCGCCGGCGTTCCATGGCGGGCGAGATAGTCGGGCGAGGCGCAGGTCACGTAATCCACGACACCAAGCTCACGCCATACCGCGCCGGGATCCGGCAGCGTCTTGCCTGAGACGACGACATCCGCGCCGGCCTCGACAAGGCTTTTCGCAGGCGTGCTCGTGCTCATTTCAACCCCGATCTGGGGATTGTCCTTCATGAACTTCACCATGAGGACGGATAGTTCGCGCTGGGCGAAACCGCTCACCACATGCACGCGCAAGGTGCCGGCGGAGCCTGCGTGCAGCGTCTGGGCCTGATTGACGGCGTCATCGAGGGCGGCGAGCGCCTCAAGGCAGCGCTGGTAGAAAGCCGCGCCCGCCTCGGTCAAGGCCACGCCGCGTGTTGAGCGGTTGAGGAGAGAGACAGACAGCGCCTTCTCCAATTGCTGCACCTGCTTGCTCACCGCTGAAGGAGACACGCGCAATTCGCGGGCGGCGAGCGTGAAGGAGCCGCGCGCGGCCACCCGCACGAATGTGTCGAGCTTGTTGAGATCCTGCATCCGACGCTCCCGCCGCGGGTCAGCCCCGCCCCGGCCGCGGCGCCCCCGTTCTCAAGACTTCAGAAAAAGACTTGTGAACGGCAGGTCGCTATTCGGGCCGATGTTTAACCAGCTACACTGCGCGCCAACAGGGCTCAAGCCCGATCCATGGGAGGACATGCGTGTCTTTGGTCGTTGCTCTCGATATTGGCGGGACTTTTACGGATTTCGTGGCGTTTAATCTGGCCACGGGCGAAGTGATCCAGGCCAAGGATTCCACCACGCCTTACGATTTGTCCGTCGGCATCAGGAAAACCCTCGGCAAGACGGGTCTGCCTATTTCAAGCTTCGACAATTTCGTGCACGGCTCGACGGTCGCCATCAACACCGCGATTGAGCGCACCGGCGCGAAGACCGCGCTCATCGTGACGCAGGGCACGCGCGACGTCTATCAGATCGGACGCGGCAACCGGCCAGAATCTTATAATTTCCTCTTCCGCCGGCCAGAGCCGCTCGTGCCGCGTCGGCGCACCTATGAAATCGTCGAGCGTCTCAACTCCGCCGGCGAGATCGTCGTCGCGCTTGACGAGGGCTCGCTGCAGGAGGCCGTGCGATGCGTGATCGCCGATGGGGCCGAGGCGACCGCCGTCTGCCTCATCCATTCCTGGGCGAACCCAGAGCATGAATTGCAGGTGGGCCGCGTACTGCAGCGGGAGGCCCCGGGCCTATTCCATTCGCTGAGCAACGAAATCCTGCGCGAATATCGCGAGTATGAGCGCACCTCGACCACGGTGCTCAATTCCTATGTGGGCCCGCGCGTAAGCCACTATCTTCAGGACTTTGAGAACCTGCTGGCGGAAGCGGGGTTCCGCGGCCAATTCCTCATCATGCAGTCGAACGGCGGCGCCATGTCGCCGGAAACCGCCAAACGGCTGCCCGTGGCGACGATGGAATCAGGCCCTGTGGGCGGAATCATCGCCGCCTCCGAAACGGGGCGCGAACTGGGGATCTCCAACGTCATCGCCTTCGACATGGGGGGCACGACGGCGAAGGTGAGCCTCGTGCAGGACAATGAGCCTGTGATCGCACAGGGTTATTACGTCGGCGGCGAGGCCTGCGGCCTGCCCGTGATGTATCCCGTGATCGACATCGTGGAAGTAGGCGCCGGCGGCGGCTCCATCGCGTGGATCGACGAAGTGGGCGGGCTGAAAGTCGGCCCGCGCAGCGCCGGCGGACATCCCGGCCCCGTCTGCTACGGACAGGGCGGCGAGGAGCCCACCGTCACCGACGCAAATCTCGTTCTCGGCCGTCTCGGCGCTGACCGCTTCCTCGGCGGCGAGATGCGGCTGGATCTGGCCGCTGCGCGCGCGGCCATCGAAAGCAAAATCGCGAAGCCACTCGGCGTGAGCGTGGAGGCGGCGGCGCTTGGAATCATCAAGATCGCGATTGCGGAAATGTCGCTCGCGGTGCAATCGGTTTCGGTGGGGCGCGGACATGATCCGCGCGATTTCGCCATGGTCGCCTTCGGCGGCGCAGGCCCCCTGCATGCTGCGGAAATCGCGCGGGAGCTGAACATCCCCCGCCTCGTCATTCCCCGCGTGCCGGGGCATTTCTCCGCGCTGGGCATGTTGCTGTCGGACCTGCGGCACGATTTCGTGCGCACCTATTACAAGCCGCTCGCGGAATGCGGCTTCACGGCGCTCGGCGCCATTTTCGCTGAAATGGAGGCGGAGGCGCGCGCGCTTCTGCGCAGCGAAGGCATGAGCGAAGATCGCATTTCGATGCAGCTCACGCTCGACATGCGTTACGCAGGGCAGGAATTCCCCATTCAGACGCCTGTGGACGCGCAAGCGCTCGCACGCGGCGACGCGCAGGCCCTGCGCAGCGCCTTCGACCGTGTGCATGATCGCCGCTTCGGCCACAAGGCCGACAACGAGGAAGTGGAGGTGGTGAACTGCCGCCTCACCGGGCGTGGACGTCGCCAACGCGCGCAATTTCCCGCAGCCCCCGCCGCCGCGTCCGCGAAGGGCGGGCTATTGGGCGAGCGCGACATAATTTTCGCCGATCCGACGAAGCCGCGCAAAAGCCCTGTCTATCAGCGCGAGGAACTCGCTGCGGGACAGATCGTGCGCGGGCCCGCCGCCGTCACCGAATACGCCTCCACGACGATCCTGCTGGAGGGCGACGTGCTGACCGTCGCGCCCACCGGAGAGCTCGTCATCGACATTGCGAAGGAAGGCTGACCATGGCCCCCGTCGGAAAACTTGATCCCGTCACGCTGGAAGTTCTGCGCAACGCGCTGCCCGCCATCGCCGCCGACATGGCGACTGATTTGCAACGCACATCATACAATATGATGATCTATGAAGTGCAGGACTTCTGCTGCGCCCTGCTCGACCGCACAGGCCGGCTGATCGCGCAGAACGTGGGCGGCGTGTCGCATTTCGTCGCTGACCTCGGCGTCATCATCAAGGACGGGCTGCAACGCTATGGCGCGGAAGGGTTTCATCCGGGCGATGTGATCATCACAAACCATCAGCGCGTCGCGGGCCAGCATCTCAACAACATTTGCGTCTATTCGCCCCTGTTCCATGCTGGTCGGCTCGAAGGCTTCGCCATCGTGCGCGCGCACTGGGTGGACGTTGGTGGATTATCCACGGGCTTCAGCGCCGCCTCCATGGTCGTCGATCCATGGATGGAAGGTCTCCAGCTCGATCAGATCAAGATCTATGAGGCGGGAGAGCCGGACGAAAAGGCGCTGCGCATCATCCGCGACAATATCCGTTATCCTGAGGCCTCCATGGGCGACCTGCGGGCGCAGATCGCCGCCTGCAAAATGGCGCAGACCCGTTTCGCCACACTGATCGCGCGCTATGGCGCCAGCACGATCGACGCGGCGATTGAGCGTATTTTCGACGATACGGAGCGCAAGTGTCGCAATGCGGTGTCGCGCCTGCGCGACGGAATTTACGAAGCCTCCTCCTTCCTCGATCCTGACGGACCGGATAAAAACGACGTCGTGCCCATCGCTGTGAAAGTGATCGTCGAAGGCGAAAGAATGACCATCGACCTCACAGGCTGTTCGCTTCAACGCAAGAGCGCCCTCAACGGACGCACGCTCGCCGGGGCCTACATCGCCTACAAGGGCCTCACCGGCCCGCTTGAGCCCGTGAACGAGGGCTCATTCCGCGCGCTCAACGTGGAAATTCAGGAAGGCAATTTCATGATGGCGCGCTTCCCCGCCGTCATGGCGAGCTGGAGCCGCATGTTGCCGAGCGTCGTCGACACCATCCTCAAGGCGCTCGCGCCCGCTGCGCCCGAGCGCATTCCCGCCGCACATTTGGGCACGCTTGGCGGTTCGATGACGTTCTTCGGCGTCGATCCGCGCACGTCGCGCAATTTCATCCTGCAAACCATTGAGGGCGGCGGCTGGGGCGGCCGGCCCTATGAGGACGGCATGTCGGCCTCCGTCTCGATCTGTCAGGGCGACGTGCGCAACAATCCCATCGAGGCGGTGGAGCTGAAAACGCCTGTGCGCGTCGTGCGGCGCGAATTGCGCAGCGGCTCCGGCGGCGCCGGCCTGCATCGCGGCGGCCTTGGCCAGATCACGGAGATGATGAGCCTCTCGGAAGGTCGCTGGAGCGCGTCCAACGCTGGCCGCCGCCGTTGTGCGCCCTGGGGCCTCAATGGCGGCAAGCCGGGCGCGACCTCCATCAACCTCATGCGCATTTCGCCCGAGGAGCCCTTCAAGCCGGTGGACCCCACGCGCGTGCTGTGCGGCCCCGGCGCCACTGTGCGCGTGGAGACCGCCGGCGGCGGCGGCTGGGGCTCGCCGCTTGCGCGCGACCCGCAGCTTGTTCTCGAAGACGTTCTCGATAACTTTGTCTCTCTTGAGGCCGCGCGCGCTGATTATGGCGTGGTCATCAACGCGGCGTCCATGCAGGTGGATGCGGCGCAGACCGCGGACCTGCGCGCGCAGCTCGCTGCGCAGGCCGGCGCACAGGGGGAGGAGCGCCCATGACGTCTCGCGAAAGCCAATTGCGCGAACGGCTGGAGGACGTGCAGAAAGCGCTCGTCAGCCGCGGGCTCGGCGGCCTCGTCGCCTATTACGGCGCGCAGCACAACATGCTGCGGCCAGACCCCATCATGCTGCTCACTGACCACCGCGCGCTCGGCCCCTCGGCCCTCATCGTGCCCGCCCAGGGGGCGCCGACGCTGATCGCGAGCCCGAAATGGGACGAGGCGCGCGCGCGTGAAGCGTCCGGATGCCGCGAGGTGATCTGCGTGGAGGAAGACGCGCTCGTCGGGGAAATGGCGCGCGGCGCAGCGGCGCTTTCAGCGCCTTTCGCCATGACGGGCGCAGAGGTGATGCCGCTTGCGCGCGCACGCGCCTTCTTCGCGCTGATCGGGCGCGAGCCCGAAGACGCCGGCGACATCGTGCGCGCCGTCTCGCGCACGCGCAAACCTTTCGAGCTTGAACGCGTGCGCAAGGCCGCTGAGATCGCCGACAAGGGCTTCGAACATCTGTGCGCGGTCGCGCGGCCTGGCACGCGCGAGTATGAGCTCGCCGCCGAAGTGGAAGCGATGATGCAGAGCCTCGGCTCGGAGGACAATTTCGGCCTCATCGCCACGGGCTCGCATAATGTCGCCGTACGCGCCGTGAATGATCGCAAGCTTGAAGCGGGCGATCTCGTCATTGGCGAGATCACCCCCTGTTACAAAGGCTATTTCGCCCAGCTTTGCCGCACCTTCATTCTCGGCGAGCCGAGCGCGTTGCAGCGCGAAAAATTCGAGATGCTGATCGAGGCGGAGAACGCGGGCCTCGCCGCCGTGCGCCCCGGCGCGCCCTCAAGCGGCGTCGCGAAAGCGGTGAACGAGGTCATCAGCAGATATGGCTATGCGGATTACTGCCGCCCACCCTATATGCGCACGCGCGGCCATGGACTGGGCCTTGGCGGCGCCGCGCCGGCGGACCTCACCGAGTCCTCCGCGCCGCTCTTTGAGCGCGACATGACCTTCGTGGTCCATCCCAACCAATATGTGCCGGAGACCGGCTATCTCATGCTCGGCGACACGGTGGTCGTTTCCGACGAGGGCCCCGTCAAACTCACGCGCACCGAACAACGCCTGTTCTGGAGGGCGCCATGACCATGCGCACCATGCATTCCGTGGTGAAGCGCGGCGCGCTTTATTGGGACCGCGCGCTTCTGCCGATGGAGGCTTATCGCGCGCGCCTTGCGCGCCTGCAGGCCGAGATCGTCGCCGCCGGCGACGACGCCTGGCTGATGATGGGCGACGTGGAGCGTCACGGCCCTGTGGTCTATGCGACGAATTTCATGCCCCGCGTACGCTCCGCGCTCGCCTTCGTGCCGCGCGAGGGCGAACCGATTCTCCTCGCCAATATCTCCACGCGCGATATTCCCGCCGCGCGCACCATCACCTTCGTCGAGGACATCCGCGCCTTTGGCAAGATCTCGAAAGATCTTCTGACGCTGCTTGAGGAACGGGCAGGCCAAGGCGTGCGCATCGGAACCTGCGGCGTGTCCGCCGCCATGCCCTTTCCTGAATGGAAGATCATCGCGCAGACCCGCCCTGATATCATATGGAGCGAGCGAGACGCGCAGCTCGCGCGGCTGCGCGCGCACAAGGACGCGCAGGAGACCGCCGCCGTGCGCCGCGCGGCCGCGATCGCGCAAGCCGCGCTCGACAAAGCCGGCGACAGCCTGCGCGCGGGCGCGAGCCTGCGCGCCGCCGCCGCTGACATCGAACGCCTGTGCCGTGCGCAGGGCGCGGAAGACGCGCGCCTGCTCGTCGCATGCGGCGAGCAGGCCGGCCGCGCGCTGCGCCCGCCCTACGACCAGACGCTCGCCAACGGCGACATCGTTCTTGTGTTCCTCGCCGTGCAGAACCAGCGCTATTGGGCGGAGGCCGCGCGCACCTTCTCCATAGGACCCGCGCGTGCGGACTCGCAGGCGCTTTACGCGCGCTGCGCGGATGCGCTCGACGCCATGCGGGCAGCCTGCAAGGCGGGCGCGCCGGCGCGCGATCTCGCCGCCACCGGCCAAGCCGTCCTTGGCGATCTCGCCGCTTCGGCGACCCTTTATGGGCTGGGCGGCGCGATCGGCCTCGATCATGAAGAAGGCGCGCGCCTGACGCCGACCAGTACGGCGCGGCTTAACGCAGGCGAAACACTGGCCCTGCGCGTCATTGCCCATGACGGGCGCGCGGGCGCCGCGCTCGCTCAGACCGTTCAGGTGGGCGAGACCGGCGTCGAACCATTCATGAATGTCCCCGCCTCGCTCATCGCGCTGTGAGATCGATCATGCTCAATCAGGATCCGCCGCCCGGCAAATTCATGATCGACCCCTATCTCGAGTGGACGAAGGGCGAAGGCGTGCCCATCCATGAGGATTTCGGTTTCGATCTGCGCAAGCTGCCGGTCGCTCATTGGGCGCGCTACGGCGTGCCCGGCTGCATCGCCCATGTAAAGGGGCGCGGCGACTTCATGACGATTTTCGTGCTGGAGATTCCACCGGGCGGCAAGACGGAGCCCATGCGTCATTTCTGCGAAGACGCGGTGATCGTCCTCTCCGGCCATGGCGCAACCTCGGTGGAAAGCAACGACGGCGGCAAGCATAATTTCGAGTGGGGACCCAACAGCGTCTTTGCGCCGCCCATCAACATGCGGCATCAGTTCTTCAACGCTTCGCTGCGCGAGCCGGCGCGCCTCGCCATCTGCTGCAACATGCCGGCGGTGATGAACCTGTTTCATAGCGAACGTTTCGTCTTCGACAATCCTTTCACCTTCCCCGAACGCGAAGGCGCCGCCGCGCATTTTCAGGGCGAGGGCGATTTCATTCCCGTGCGTCCGGGCAAGCATATGTGGGAGACGAATTTCGTCCCCGACGCGACGAACCTCGAATTGCGCGAATGGGCGGCGCGCGGAGCCAATTCCGCCCATATCCAGCTCATCCTCGCCGACAGCGTGCTGCACGCGCATATTTCGGAGATGAAGGTCGGCACCTACAAGAAAGCCCATCGCCACGGGCCGGACGTGCATGTCTTCTGCCTATCGGGCGAGGGCTATTCGCTCTTTTGGTACGAAGGCGACAAGGATTTCGTGCGCATTGACTGGGAGCAGGGCTGGGTCTTCGCGCCGCCGGACATGATGTACCACCAGCATTTCAATACAAGCGCGCAAAAGACGCGTTATATCGCCATAGGTCATGGCAGCGTACGTTATCCCTTCACCCAGAACATGTGGAAGGTCTATCGCGGCGTGGACGTGGACGTGAAGAGCGGCGGAAACCAGATCGAATATCGCGATCAGGATCCACGCGTGCATCAGATCTACCTCGATGAGATGACACGGCGTGGGGTTGATGTGCGCATGAGCGAGTTCATGACATGACCTGCATCAGGAAGATCTCCATGACGCGCCTGCGCCGTGCGCTCGTCGGCGCCCTTGCGCTCGCCGGCCTCGCCGCGGGCGCTGCGCCCGCCGCCGCCGACGCGGTGGCTGATTTTTATCGCGGCCGGAACGTCGAAATCGTGGTCGGCACAGGGCCGGGCGGCGGCTATGACCTGAACGCGCGCCTCGTGTCGCGCCATATCGGGCGCTTCACGCCCGGCGCGCCGAGGGTGATCGTCACGAATATGATGGGGGCGGGCGGCATCAGCGCCGCCAATTTCCTGTTCAACGTCTCCGCCCGCGACGGCGCCGTGATGGGCACGTTCAGCAACGCCTTGCTGACCGCTCCGCTGATCTCCAGCGGCTCTATCAAATTCGAAACGCGCAAGTTCAATTTCATCGGCAGCGTCAGCCGCGAAGACGGGATATGCGTCACCTCGAAGGAGTCTGGCGTCTCTTCATGGGAGGATCTGCTCAAGCGCGAGGTCGTGATCGGCACGACGGCGCCGGGCACGACGACCCACATGTATCCCGCCTTGCTGCGCAACCTGTTCGGCGCGAAGTTCCGCATTGTGGCCGGCTATCCGGATGGAAGCTCCGTCGTGCTTGCGCTTGAGCGAGGCGAATCCCAGGCGATCTGCCAAACTTTTTCGAGCCTCAACGCGCAGCATCCTGAATGGCTGCCGGAACGGAAGGTTTACCCCATCGTAGCGCTCGGGCTCGCGCCCAATCCGCGCATCAAGGACGCGCCCCTCGTCATGGATCTCGCACGCACCGACGAGGAGCGTCTGAAGCTGAAGGTTCTGCTGGCGCCCACCGCCGCAGGTCGCCCCTTCCTCACGCCGCCGGGAGCCCCGATCGAGCGGGTCGCCGCCCTGCGCAAGGCGTTCGACGCCATGGTCGCGGACGCGGACTTCCGCGCCGAGGCCACGAAGCTGCGCGTCGAGGTGGACCCCATGGGCGGCGAGGCCATTCATGCGCTCCTTGATGAGATTTACAGCTCGCCGCAAGAGACCATCGCCAGCGTGCGCCGCCTGATGGGCGCGCAATGAGGGCCGCCCCGTTCCTCTGAACGCGCGCCACGCCGTCTCGGGCTGGCAAGAAAGCGATAGAAACGCGTGCGGATTGGGCTAAACTGAGGTTGAAACGCTGCGCCCTCTCGGGCGGGGAGGACTATCCATGCGGATGATCGACTCGCATTTCCATTGGTGGCCCCGCTCAGTGCTCGACGCCATGTGCAAGCGCACGGGCTTCCCAGTTTCAAAGCCCAATGACCGCGGCGGCTATACGTCGCGGCTGCGTCCCGACATCGATTGCGTGCTCAACGGCGGCGCCGAATGGTATGACATCGACGCGCAGTTCGCGCATATGGATGCGCTCGGCCATCAGATCAGCGTGGTGGGCTCCATCGGCCCGTTCTCCGTTTTCTTCTCCGCCCTTCCTGCGCAGGAAGGCCGCGACCTCGCGATTCAGTGGAACGAGGAAATGGCCGCGCAGCAACGCCGCCATCCCACGCGCTTCTACGGCACCGCCGCTATTCCTTTGCAGGACGAGACGATCGCGATGGAGGTTCTGGAGGACGCCATCGGCCGCCTCGGCCTCGTCGGCGTGAACCTGCCGGGCTCGGTGGGCGCTGATCCGCGCATCGACGCGGATCGCCTGCAGCCCTTCTATGCGCGCTGCGCGGAATTAAACCTGCCCGTCTATCTGCATCCCACCGACGCCGTGTTCAACAATATGCTGAATGGCTATGGCGGGGCGCTTCATTCCTCGCTTGGTCGCGTGATCGAAGTGAGCACGGCGGCCATGCGCCTCGTGCTTTCCGGCACGCTTGAGCGTCATCCAGACCTCAAGCTCGTCATGTCGCACACCGGCGGCGCGCTGCCTTATCAGGCGGGGCGCATGGACAAGAACACCAAGGCCGCGAAGCTCGCGAAGCCTGCGAGCCATTACATCCGCAATATGTACACGGACACGGTGACGCCCCACAGCGCGGGCATGCGTTTCGCCATCGACTTCTACGGAATCGACCGCGTGATGTACGGCACGGATTATCCCTGCTGGCTGCCGGCGGAATGTCTCGGCTACATCGAGGAACTCAAGTTAAGCGCTGAGGATCAGCGCAAACTGTTCTTCGACAACGCCGTGCGCATTCTCAACCTACCGGCGGAGGTCGGCGCGTGGTGCGAAGACAAACGCGCCGCTGCTGAGTGACGCACAGGCGCCGCCCGCCGGCGCGGCTGATGCCGGCGCGCCTCATTCCGCCGGCTCCCAATAGGGGCGCGGACCAAACCGCTCGCTCAGAAAATCGATAAAGGCGCGCACTTTCGGCGACAGGTGCCGCGCGTGGGGATAGACGGCATGCAGACCAAGCGGCTGCGGCATGTAGTCCTCAAGCAGGCTTACGAGCGCGCCTGTCTTCAGATCATCGCCCACGATGAACGTCGGCAAGATCGTGAGTCCCAGCCCGCGCAGGGCCGCGACGCGCAGCGCGTCTCCATTGTTGATCGACACCTTGCCAGACACGTTCACGACGCACGGCTTGCCATCCGCCGTGCGGAAGCGCCATTCGTGGGCGGACGGAATATTGCTATTGAGCAGACATTCGTGGTCCGCGAGATCGTCAGGCCGCGCGGGTGCGCCGCGGCGCGCCAGATAATCCGGGCTTGCGCAGACGACGAGCCGGATGGGCGCCACCAGCCGCGCGATGAGGCTTGAGTCCTGCAAGGCCGCGATGCGCACGGCGACGTCGAAACCCTCCTCCACCAGATCCACGAAACGGTCGTTCATCACGACGTCGAGTTCGACGTCTGGATAGCGCGCGAGAAAATCCGGCAAAGCTGGCGCGAGATGAAGAAAGCCGAAGCTCATCGGCGCGTTCACGCGTAAGCGCCCGCGCGGCGCCGCCTGTAGCGCGCTGACTGCGTCGTCAGCTTCGGCAAGCTCCGCGAGAATGCGCGTGACGCGCGCAAGATAGTCGCGCCCCGGCTCCGTGAGCGCGAGGGAGCGCGTGGTGCGCTGAAACAGGCGCGCGCCAAGCTCCGCCTCCAGCGCCCCCACATGGCGGCTGACGGCGGATTTCGACGCCTTCAGCTTTGCTGCGGCTTTGGAGAAAGATTGGGTTTCCGCGACTGTCACGAACGCCTCAAGGGCGGCCAGGCGATCCATATTGTTGCTCATATTGCAAAAGACTGACCCTGATTATGCATATTGTCTCTGGAAATGGCCATATCTAAATCAAAGTCATCGGGGCGGCCCTGCTGGCCCGTAAACGTTGAAAGGACGTCTCCATGTCGCTCGCAGTCTCCGCCCCCGCCGCCCCCAAGGCTGACGAAGCCCGGTCGCGCCCCCTCATTCCCGCTCTGGCCGGGATCACAATCGCCCTGTCTCCTTTCGCGGAGCCGCTGATCCGCGTGACGGCCGGCCTTCTTCTCGTGCCGCACGGCGCGCAGAAACTGTTTGGCTGGTTCGGCGGCTATGGACTGGAGGCGACGGGACAATTCTTCGCCGCCAAACTGGGTCTGCCGGCCTCCTTCGCTCTCCTCGCCGGGCTCATCGAATTCGTCGGCGGCTTTCTGCTGGCCGCCGGCCTGCTGACGCGGCCTGTGGCGGCGCTCGTTTTCGGCGTCATGGCTTATGCGGTCGTGGGGGTTCACCTCGGCGCGGGCTTCTTCTGGACGAACGGCGGCTACGAATATCCCTTGCTGTGGGGCATGGTCGCCCTCGCCTTCTTCCTGCGCGGCGGCGGTCGCTATTCGCTTGATGCGCGGATCGGCCGCGAGTTCTGACCGAAGGAGTCTTTGATGATCGTCCTGCGTCCTGCGACGGCGCGCGGCCACGCCGACCATGGCTGGCTCGATACGCGCCATACCTTCTCCTTCGCGGATTACTACGATCCCGCGCATATGGGTTTCGGACCCTTACGCGTCATCAATGAGGACCGTGTGGCGCCGGGCGCAGGCTTCGGCGCCCACGGTCACCGCGACATGGAGATCTTCTCCTACGTCGTCGCTGGCGCGCTGGCGCACAAGGATTCCATGGGCAACGGATCGACGATCCGCCCCGGCGACGTGCAGGTCATGTCTGCGGGATCAGGCGTGCGCCACAGCGAGTTCAACGGTTCCACCACGGAGC
>Ga0315899_10003517_pt1 | contig 17076 bp, 14 predicted proteins | sample LakEriMetagenome_2_FD_203518 | JGI IMG/M metagenome (GOLD analysis project Ga0315899, IMG submission 203518) | Freshwater fungal communities from buoy surface, Lake Erie, Ohio, United States - Buoy 4 MA112 | ecosystem: Environmental > Aquatic > Freshwater > Lake | place: USA: Lake Erie, Ohio... | reverse complement strand
GCCTTGGCACCCTGCGAGATCAGGTTCTCGAGGTTGCTGGCCTGCGTCTCAGCAGACGACTTTGCGTCGTTGGAGATGTAGGTGCCGCCCGCTGCTTCGATTGCAGCCTTGATGGCGGGCTCGTCCCACTTCGCCCAACGCTCTTCCTGGTAGTTGTTCCACGACACACCGACGACACAGCCGCCTTCGCTGGCTGCAGTCGTGTCGGCCGTGTCGCTGTCCGATCCGCCGCATGCGGCAAGCAACAACGCGCTTGCAGCTGCGAGGACGGCGAGCTGACTCTTCCTCATTCGGTTCCCCCAAGGTATTTGGATGATCGTTGCCTGTTTGACAACGCCTGAAAGCGTAACACAGCCCTCTACGACCCACGACTGGTCACATCCTGGGGCGTCGCGGCGAGGCCCTCGGGTACAGTCGACCCGTGCCACGTGGGTCCCGGACAACAGTTGGGGCAATCGGGCTCATGTTCTTTGCCAATGGGGCATCTTTTGCCAATTGGCTCCCCCGCGTTGACGAGGTCCGCGATTCGATCGGCGTCGGCAACGGAGGGCTCGGGCTCGCCCTTCTTGGCGGCGGCCTCGGCGGAATCCTCGGTTCGATCGTCGGGGGCCGAGTGTTGCGGGCGGGCCTCATCCTGCGCGTGCTTCGATGGTCGATGACCGGCCTAGCTCTCACACTGCCCCTGATCGCGTTCGTGCCGAATGCGGCCACCCTGCTCGTGTTGTTGACGGTGCTCGGATTTTCCGACGTGCTTGCCGACGCCTCGATGAACGCGGAGGCAGCGGCCATCCAGTCCACGATGACGAACTCGATCATGCACCGAATTCACGCGATGTGGAGTTTGGGCTTCGTCACCGGAACGGTGATCGGATGGACCTCTTCCGTGCTTGACATCCCGCTCAAGACACAACTCATCACCGTGTCGATCGTCCTCCTCGTCGTGTCCACCCGCTCGGTGTCCGCACTCGACGCAGCACACATCCCATCACCGACGGTCACCGAGTCGAGCCGATCAGTGGGTGTCTCGCGCGCCGTGTTTGCAATCGTGTTCTTTGCGCTCGCAGCAGCGGCCTTCGAAGTGACACCCAACGAATGGAGTGCGACTGCACTGCGCGACTGGTTGGACGCTGGGCGCCTGAAGGGCGCTGGTCCCGTCGTGTTCTCTGCCGCAATGCTGATTGGTCGCCTGCGTGGCGACCGTGTCATCGACCGCATCGGTGAAGCCCGATTGCTCGCGCTCTCACTCGGCAGTATCGCAGTCGGTTACGTCGTCCTCATCGTCGCACCGAATGCACTCGTCGCTCTGGTGGCGTTTGCATTGTGGGGACTCGGCGTGAGTGTGATGTTCCCGCAGATCTACCTGATGGCCGCGCGCATGAATCCCGAGCATCCTGGCGCAGGACTCGCCGCGATGACGCTTGCCCAACGCATCGGTTTCATGACCGCAACGTCGTCGATGGGCGCGCTCTCGGCGGGAGTCGGCTACGGGTGGGCGTTCACCACGATCTTCGGTGTGGCGGCGCTCCTCTGGGTCGCCGCATTGACCCTGTCCTCACCATCATCTCGCGACACACACGGAGCACATCAATGACCATGCGTTGGGGAATCGCAGGAACCGGAAGAATTGCATCCGACTTCGCGCGCGATCTAGCGAACATCGCCGACGCACAACTCGTCGCGGTGGGCAGTCGATCGATCGACTCGGCACGAACGTTCGCCTCGTCACGAAACATTGCTCACGTGCACGGATCGGTGGCTGATCTTGCGCGCGACACCGAAGTCGACGTGGTGTATGTGGCCGGCATCCACCCCGTCCACCGCGAGCAGGCGATCCTAATGATGGAATCCGGCAAGCATGTGCTCGTCGAGAAGCCTCTCGCGATGAACCCGACCGAGGTTGACGACATGCTTGCCGTGTCCGCGTCGAGTGGGCGCTTCCTCATGGAAGCGATGTGGATGCGCTTCAATCCCCTGCACGTGGAACTGAAGCGACGACTCGACACCGGTGAATTCGGCAAGGTGATTTCGATCGAGAGTGACTTCTCCTTTGCCGCCGAGCGCACTCCGACGCACCGGCTGTTCGACCCGACCAAGGGTGGTGGCTCCGTGCTCGATGTCGGGATCTATCCCATCACGCTCGCGTGGTGGTTCATCGGTGAACCAACGACCTGGAACGCAACCGGGGTGATCGGTCCAACCGGTGTGGACGAGCGCGCCACCATCGAAATGCAGTGGAGCGACGGGCGCTCGGCACACCTCACCTGCGGTTCGACGCACGAAGGATCGACGGCATCCACCATCGTCTGTGAATCTGCGACGATCGTCATTCCCACGAGATCCCACGCGTCCAACATCGCCGAGATCCGCACGTCGTCGGGGACGGAGCAACTGGTCTGCGACGAACCTGGGTTGCACCATCAGGTGCGAGAGGTGCACCGCTGCATCGCCGCAGGAGAGAACCAAAGTCCGCGCATGTCGCACCGCGACAGTCGCGCCATTTCGGCGTACATGGACTCGGTACTCAACGTCCTCCACCACCGCTGACTCGCCCTCGCCCCCGAGAGAGAACGTCAAGTACCGTTGGGCAAATGAGCAGCACACGCACTCCGTCCGAGAAGTTTTCTTTCGGTATGTGGACCGTCGGTTGGCAAGCCCGGGACCCGTTTGGCGAAGCCACACGTCCGCCGCTCGACCCGCTTCACGCCGTCGACAAGCTTGCAGAAGTCGGCGCATGGGGCATCACGTTCCACGATGACGACCTCGTCCCGTTCGGCACCGGTGCCACCGAACGCGATGCGATCATCGGCCGATTCAAGGAACGACTTGCCGCGAGCGGACTGTGCGTCCCGATGATCACCACCAACCTGTTCTCCCATCCCGTGTTCAAAGACGGCGGCTTCACGAGCAACAACCGAGACGTGAGACGATTCGCCCTACGCAAGGTCCTGCGCAACATCGAGCTCGCTGCCGACCTTGGCGCGAAGACCTTCGTGTTGTGGGGCGGTCGTGAGGGCGCCGAGTACGACCACGCCAAGGACGTCCGCGCCGCGCTCGACCGATATGCCGAAGCGATGAACACGCTCACCTCTTTCGTCCTCGAGCGTGGTTATGACTTGCGTTTCGCCATCGAGCCGAAGCCGAACGAACCACGTGGCGACATTTTGCTCCCGACCATCGGGCATGCGATTGCCTTCATCGAGCGACTCGAACACTCGCACCTGGTCGGACTCAACCCCGAGGTTGGCCACGAGCAGATGGCTGGGCTGAACTTCACATCCGGAATCGCCCAAGCGTTGTGGCAGGGCAAGTTGTTCCACATCGATCTCAACGGCCAGCGCGGTATCAAATATGACCAAGACCTCGTGTTCGGTCATGGGGATCTGATCAACGCCTTCAGCCTCGTGGACCTGCTCGAATTCGGTGGCATCAGTGGCGCACCGGCATACGACGGTCCCCGACACTTCGACTACAAGCCGTCTCGCACCGAAGACATGGATGGTGTGTGGCACTCCGCAGCAGCGAACATCAAGATGTATCGACTGCTTCGCGAACGTGCCGCAGCGTTCCGTGCCGATCCAGAGGTGAAGGAAGCACTCGAGGCGGCACGGGTCGCCGAGTTGTCGACCCCAACCTTGAAGCCAGGCGAACGTTGGTCGGACGTCCTCTCGGACGATTCGATCGCTCGCTTCGACGTCGATGCCGCCGGCGCCAAGGGGTATGGCTTCGTGCGTCTCCAACAGCTCGCCGTCGAACACCTGATGGGTGCCCGCTGACATGACCCTCGTCGCGGGAGTCGACTCTTCCACGCAGTCGTGCAAGGTCGTCATCCGCGACGCAGAGTCCGGTCAACTCATTCGATCGGGGTCTGCCCCACATCCGAGTGGCACCGAGGTTGACCCACTCGAATGGGAGCGCGCACTCCACGCTGCGATCGACCGCGCGGGAGGTATCGACGACGTCGCCGCGCTTTCCATCGGTGGCCAGCAACACGGCGCAGTGTGCCTCGACGAAGACGGCAACGTCGTGCGACCCGCACTGTTGTGGAACGACACCCGTTCTGCAACTGCTGCCTCGCAGCTCGTCGATGAACTTGGCGCAGAGACATGGGTGAAGTCCACCGGCTCGGTCCCCGTTGCCGCCTTCACCATCACCAAGCTGCGATGGATCGCCGAACACGAACCGCGGAATGCGAGCCGCATCGCCGCAGTGTGCTTGCCACACGACTGGCTCACATGGCGACTCCGCGGATCACGTGATCTCAACGAACTCGTCACCGATCGATCCGACGCATCCGGCACGGGCTACTTCGACCCCGTCGACAATTCATATATACGAGATCTCGTCGTCCGCGCGCTCGGACACGACGCAGTCCTGCCGAGAGTCCTCGGACCGCATGACTCGGTGTCGTGGGGAAATCGCATTCTCGGACCAGGCTGTGGCGACAACGCTGGCGCTGCACTCGGCGTTGATGCCGGCAACGACGTGGTCGTCTCACTCGGCACATCGGGAACCGCGTTCGTGCGCAGTGACGTATGTGCACGAGACATCTCGGGAAGCGTTGCGGGATTCGCAGACGCCACCGGAGCATTCCTTCCCCTCGTGTGCACGTTGAACGCCGCTCGAGTACTGGATGCTGCTGCGGCAATGCTTGGAGTCGACCATCACCGGCTATCGGAGCTTGCGCTCGCTGCTCGACCCGGCGCGGAAGGTCTCGTCGTCATCCCCTACCTTGCAGGTGAGCGCACGCCGAATCTCCCAACCGCGACCGGTGGCATCCTCGGTCTCACGAACGACAACGCCACACCCGCGAATCTTGCACGAGCGGCAGTTGAAGGAATGTTGTGTGGTCTCGCCGATGCGCTCGACGCACTGGTTGCCAACGGAGCAACGATCTCGCGCGTGAGGCTCGTCGGTGGCGCAGCAGCTTCAGCTGCCGTGCGTGCAATCGCGCCAACGATTTTCGGCACTCCAGTGTCGGTTCCCGCACCTGGGGAATACGTGGCAGATGGCGCTGCGCGTCAGGCGACATGGGCACTCACAGGGTCCATGCCTGAATGGCCACTCGACTCGGCGCTCGAGACCTTTGATGGCACCCCGACACCCCACGTCCGCGAACGGTATGCCGAAGCAAGAACTCGATGGCTCGAAGGTCTTACGACCACGCCTTCCTAAGCGTGATTGACGATTACTACATTGAGTGCACCGTCAAAACCGTATGACGCAACATCAAGGGGGAAATGCAATGTCCAGCCATGACCGACCGCACTTTGCACAATTCGCCAACAATCGCGCCGGCATCGGCGCCGTGATGCAGGAACGGCCATCGAAGTACATGATGTTGATGTCCTTCGCTCAGGAGATTCTCCGCGAAGAGTCCCACCTGAGCCCGGTCGACCGTGAGGTCATCGCCGCGTACACGAGCAGTTTGAACGGGTGTGAGTACTGCTGTGGTTCGCACACCGCATTCGCCTCGTCACTCGGTGCGAACAGCGACGATGTCACAATGATCGAAAGTGGCGCAATCGAAAGTCACCGCCTCGCTGCGCTCCTCGCCTATGTCAAGAAGCTCACACTGACCCCGAGCGCAATCTCCGAATCGGACAAGCAGGCCGTCCATGCGGCGGGTTTCTCCGAAGATCAACTCAAGGATGCGATCGCCGTGTGCGCAGCGTTCAATCTGTTCAATCGAATCGTCGAGGGACACGGCATCGCACCGCACGACAGTTACGAGCAAGACGCGAAGATGATCAACACCCACGGCTACGACCGGCGCCGCTGAGTTGACCACAAGTTCAGTGGATTCACTCCGCGCGCTCGCGGACAAGGAGTCTCGCAGACTCGCACTCCTCAATCGTGCGACACTGAGTGTCGCAGTCATCGTCTATTCGGTGATCGTGATCTTCTGTGCGGTCAATCTGTTCATTCCACCGATCATCTTTTCATCGTGTGTGATGCTCGCGGAGTTGCTCGTCTTTCAATTCGTCAAGACGATGCTCGCCCACTTTGCACTCAGTCGGACCGACTAGACGCAAGGAGCTTTCACCGACGGCGGATGCCGACTGGAATCGCTGTCTGCACGACCATTCCTGTGAGGTCATCAACGATTTCTGATGTGGTTAGCATCGAGACATTCGCCCCTCGCCAACCATGCGTCAGCGAAACAGTCTCGGGGTGAACGTCGTCCGTCACCCTTGCCCGAATCGTCAGCGAGCCGTTCGAAGTTGAGATGACGACCTCGTCTCCGTCGCTCACGCCGCGCATTGCAGCAAGTGTCGAATGGAGGTATGCAACCGGTGCATCATCATCGGTTGTCATTGGTGGGTGCTGTGAGTTGAGGTGGCGAAGTTGCCGCCGACTCGTCACCAGAACTCCGGTCGGAGGAACGAGTTCACGCCATCGAGAGAACTGATCGACGAACTCTCTCGGAGCAATCCGCCAGCGTCCCCCGGGGAGGACCCGCTCCCGAACCCATCCAAACACTGGTGAGCCAACGACATAACGTCGGTCAACTATCTCGTCGAATGACACCGCAGAATTCCCCGCAAGGTATCGCAAGACTTCTTCGTCCGACGACGACGACGATGAAAGCGAATCCGGATGAAATGGGCTTTTGAGTTCCTCTGCGATACTCGCCGCGATCCACCACATACTTTGCGATTCCCCGACTGGAGCAACGACCGCTGTAGTGAACTGTGTTGAATAGTCGAGGTTGAACTGGTCGTAGTAATACGGCAGATCAGCTCGCTCAAGCTGGCCGCGAGCGGGTAACACGTGAGTTGCTATCTCGGTCATTTCATTTTCGATCACGTCGAGAACGATGAGGGCATCGAGTCGTTCGAATGCTCGACGGGTTCGAGATGCATCTGGGAAGGCGCTCAGCGGGTTCCCACCGAACACGACGAGCACACGGAGATTGCCCGACTCAATTTCATCGACCATCGCCGAGCATGGATACTCGCCTCCCCAGACCTTCACTTCTGGTCGGCTCCGTGGTCCAGGCGAAGGAACCGGAAGTTCATCCTTGGGGACGACACCGTGATGGATCTGTCGCAATACCCCTGGGTGGAACCACATCCCACCAGGGGCGTCATATGAGCCGGTCACAATGTGGAGCACCCACACCAACCACTCGGTGAGATTCGCCGTTGGCGCCATCGTGGTTCCCGTTCCCGTCTGCACCGACACCCGTCCGTGTCGTCGAATAGCGGTCAGCAGTTCCGAGAGGTCTTCAATCGAACATCCAGTCACTGCGCTCGCATGATCGACCGTCCATTCATCGAGTACCTCCTTCAGCAGATTGATGTCGGCTGGGGCTGCATGACGGGCCAAGTACTCGTCGTTGCTCCCTCCATTGATGAGGAGCTCGCGAATGACAAAAGCAAAGATCGCAAAGTCCGTTCCAGGTCTGGGCTGAAGTGCCTTCGATGCGATCCGACTGGATTCGGTCACTCGTGTGTCGATCACCCACAACTCGCGTGGGGTAGTCGCAAACTCACGCAAACGCACCACTGGGTCAGGGAGTCCGTTCAGATGGCCGTGACTCACTACAGGATTACACCCGACAAACATCGTCAAGGTGCAGCGCTCAGAATCGATGACTGGGACGAGTCCAGGGTGCCCCGACATCAACAGAGAGACAAGTGGCTTGCAGGGGTTGTCGATGCTGATCGCCGAATACTTCGAGCGCGACCCGAGCGACTTCACGAGCTCTTCAGCGGCCCACTTCCCTGCGCCATCGAGAGATGCCGCAGTCCCGCTGTACACGCCAACTGCGTCGGCACCGTACAACGCGATCGTCTGCTTGATGATCCCTGCGACTTCAGAAATCGCCTCGCTCCACGGCTGCGTCGTCGACTCCGCGCCGCGCACTCGACGAGGCGAAGTGACTCGGTCGGGATGGTGATGCCATCGACCGAGCGAACGACCCTTTGCACACGTGTAGCCCCGTGACCCCGGATGATCCGGGTCTCCCTTTACTGACGTGATGATCTCTCCGTCTGTCGTCACCTTGATTCCACACAATGCAATGCAGAATCGACAGAAGCTCCGGACTTCGTGAGTCATTTACTGTCGCAAATCTTCAAGGCGTGCGGAATGGTGCGCCGGCCGCTTCCTCGTACAACTTCACGACCGACATCTCGCCCGACTTGGGTCCATACTTCTCCAACGCTCGCTGGTGTAGTTGCTCAACGAGCCTGGCAACTGCAATGTCCACTCCGGTCCGCTCTCCAAGCTCAAGCCCGAGCTGGATGTCCTTGCAGACGAGATCAAGGGTGAATCCATCGTCGTAGTTCCCTGCTTCAAAGACACTGTTGATGTCGTATTGCAAGAAGTTCGACTGCGTCGGTGACGCACACAGTGCTTTTTGTAACAGACGGAGGTCAATGCCGAGTTTTGAGCTCAGTGCAAGCACCTCTGCCGTGCCGGTGGCGTAGACGAACCACAGCAGGTTGAGGAGCACCTTGATTCCATAACCCGCACCGTTCGGACCCGCGTAATAGATCTGATCAGGTAGTCCACCAAGGGCCTGAAACAGTGGCAAATACTTCTCGTAAAGCGCCATGTCTCCACCGACAAAGATCTGCAACGCTGCAGACGTGCGCGACTCGCCGATCGGAGCCTTGGCCAAAAATGAAACTGGGGCTTCCATCACTGCAACGCCTCGTGGATCAGCAAGTGCACGAATCTCATCTGCAATCACCACCGAAGATGTACTCATGTCAATGAAGGTGCTGCCTGACTTCATCCGCTCCAATGCCCCACCCGAACCGATCATGATTTCTCGAACCTGTGCAGGGCCGGGAAGCACGGTGATGAAGACGTCAACCTTGGCCGCGACTTCAGCTGCACTACCCGCCCACGTCGCTCCACGCGAAACGAGATCGTCGGCTTCCGACTCGTTCAGGCTGTTGACGACGAGTTCGTATCCCGAGTCCAACAGGCTCAGCGCCATCGGCTTACCCAAGTTGCCAAGACCAACCAATCCGACGATCGGCTTCACATCACTTCCTGCAGATCCCATGGCTCACGAAACTAGTTCACGGTCACGGAAACGTTTCAGTAGGTGAATTCTCAGTACTGATGCCCTCGATGGGAATCGAACCTACAAATTGCGATTTAGGCAACCTCATGTCAACACAAGAATCCAATTGCGAAATCAAACTCGGACATGCTTCTTGATGAGCGCCAATTTACGTGGCCCAATTCCTTTCACCTCAAGGAGTTGTTCAACAGAAGTGAACTTACCGATTCTACGACGGTGCGCGACAATTGCGGCGCCCAAATCTTGACCTACACCCGGTATCTCAGCGAGCTGTTTACCATTCGCATGATTTAGGTCAAGAACTGCAGGAGTCGAAAAAGGCTTGAGCTCGCGTGAAGCAACGACTCGCTTTGGCAGGAAGATCTGTTCGCCATCAACAACTCTGCGCGCAAAATTGATCTCTGTGGTTTCAGCCAGGATGTTCGCACCACCAGCGAGTTCGATCACCTCTCCAACCCGCGTATCGTCGTCTACTTCGAATAGGCCAGGGTTTCGTACAGCACCAGAGACTTGCACAACAATTCGTCTGTTGTTGTTCTGCGGGGTCGGGTTATTCGGCGACACAGCGATGGCCGATAGTTGCTCCGCTTGGTGCTCAGTCGCTGCGTCAACAACTACGACATTCGTGCCGTGCGGCGTTGGTGTTGGTATTGGTGAAGGATCCGTCTTTGGCGAGGGTGGGTCATCCGACGGTGGGTCTCCGTCACGCTTGCGGCGTTTGCCACGCATGAGAACATAGCCAACAAGGATGAGACCGACACCGAGCGCACCAATGCCGAAGCGAGTTGCCCACTTCAACGACGACCCGAACTCATCTAGACTTCGGTCAAAGCGAATATCCTGATCGAACTTGGCGGTCTTGCGGATGCTGCCCTGCGTTGCCTGCACAAAGATCGACCAGCGGCCGTCATTGATTGCTGAATCAACGATCACGTCGCCATAGGCACTTTCACCGGGGTTAATCGAATTCGTTTGGAACTCGAACGGTCCGAACGTGTTGTTCGCGAATAATGGGTCGGCCAACTGCACCGACCCGGTCGGACGAATTGGAGTGCTTCCGGTGTTCGTTATCAGCACGCGGATGGCCTTTTCATTCGTGTCGGACAACCAGCCGGCGACGCCGCGAATCTCGAAATCCGTCACGAGGTTTGCCGCATCACCTATACCCAACCACACCGACTTTCGGAATGCCAACGCACCCTGAATCACTGCCTGCACACCGGCATCAGGCTTCTCATCTAATGGAGCGTCACGGGCCGACACGAGGATCCGCAGGTAGGACTCGAATACTGCTGGCTCGGTATTCCCAGGGATTGTGTACGTCATTGTCACGTCTTGGCGCGCGCGTGGTTCAAGGTTGACCTTTGGCGGGTTGAAAGTCACCCACTCCTCCGAGGGACTGCGGGTGGTCCGATCAATCGTTGGTTCACCGTCAACGACTGTGACTTGCCACAGCTCGAATACAACACTCTGCGCGATTTCCGAAGTGCTGATTATGCGGAACTGGCGCTGCGCGCTCTGCCCAGGTTCGATCGCAAACCACAATTCACTGTTCGCCCCAAGTTGCGCGGGGTTGTCAGATTGTGTCGGGACAATCTCGATACCGATTCCGAGTTCACCTGCCGCCGGTTTCGTCGCTTGAACGACATTCGCAGGTATAGCTGTTGCCATGATCAGCGCAGATACAGTCGCCGCAATCGCGCGCACGGGCACCAACGCTTGCAGACGCGACATATTGAATTTCGTCATCTTGACGCTGCCGCGTTAGTCGCCACCGGAGTCAATGACAATCTCGGTTGTAAATGTCGGGCCGGAGAACGTATATGTCTCGCCAGCGAATCTCGGCTTTCCACCAGCGGGGATGCTCACCTGGACCGACCCATTGATGCCGCATCGGTCGTTGCCACCCGGTGCGTTGGCAGGTTGATCTGTTGTGAATCCAATTGGCTGCTCCATCAATCTTCCGCCACGCGATTCTAAAACTTCATCTTTTGTCAATTTGTACGAACCATCATCTTGGTTTTCGAAACCGTCGCCTCCGAACTGCCAGGTACTAGAACCCTGACTTGGTGTGCGACACGTACCCTCGTTGATGGTCATGGCCAATGGATTAAGTGATGTCATCCCGAAGTTAAGGTTGGCGTCAAGACCACCCTCCGAGGCTGTCGCGGTAAACCCACCAGAACTCCAGGTTCCAGTGATCTCGATACCGGTCGTCGCACCGAAATACGTGCAGAATGCATGCTCGTCGACGAACTCCTCGCCTCCACCCGACTCATTTCCCGAATTCCAAGCACGAAGCTCCGGCAGGATAGCTAGAAGTGAATACTCAGATCCGTCGTACACTTTCCCAATCGGATCGCCATCAGAGTCAACACTCGCGACATCATCTCCGGTCGGGAGCAGATTGATCGACGCTGGCACTCCATCGACGTACCAGATACAACGTTCCTTCATTCGCACCGTCGACGTAGTTTCAGCCTCGTCACCCGACGGGGTATCTTGATCAGGGATTGCGAAAGGCTTTGCAGACGCACCGCCAAAGTCGACCGCAAGCGACAAAAGTACGATCCCGAATGCAGCAAAAATACCACCGAAAAACCGGTGCATCGGCGATTTCACCATTGTCTTCTCTTTATCCCACCATGTTCGACTTCGGGCGGGTCGAAGAGAAGTTTCTCTTCGACCCGCCCGAAGTTCAAAATACCTGCTATCTCTGACTGAGATTCCTTGGAATTTAGCTCGTCAGTTATCAGCGGTTGGTGTCAATGCTGATCTCGGTGGTGAATGTCGGGCCCGTGAACTTGTAGGCCTTACCGGCATACAGAGGTGTCTTTCCTGCTGGAATTGTCGCCGTCACGGACACCTCCGCATTGCACTTATCGTTGCTCAGTGCGTCATCAGCCGGGCGCTCAGTCGCACCAGTTGCAGGAAGATTGAGTATTGATGCACTGGGGTCAACATGCGCCACGATGTTTGGCCCCACAACCCAAGCCCCCGTTGCCCGACAAGTACCTTCTACGAGCTCCAGAGTCAGCGGATCAGTTCCGTCTGCGTCGAATCCCATGTTGACCGAATCATCGACATCGTCACCAGCCTCGTTGATATTTTGCGCTTCAGCGGAAAAGCCAACACCACTCCAGGTGCCGTCAACAGCAACTCCAGTTTCTTCACCGAAGAAGGTACATGGTGCATGCTCGTCAAAATCGCTGCCACCTCCTGTGGTGTTCCCCGAGGTCCACGCGACATAGTCTTCAAGTTCCGCTGAAAGCGAGTACTGATCGCCGTCATATACAGCATCTTCCTCGTCGTCGGTCTTTGTTAGCGTGATGGCACTCGCAACTCCGCTGACATACCAGATGCATCGCTCCTTCATCGTCACTTCTGCATCCGTTGGAGCATCGTCAAAACCAGTTGGTGGTTCCTGATCTACAACATCTACGGCGCGGACAGCGTCCAAACCGGTAGTGACCCCCAATAACGTTGCCATTCCCACGCCTGCGAGGATTGCTCCGAGCCCTTTTCTTGAACTGCTCTTCATTCCCTACCCCCTATATTTTGAAGAAATGCTAATGCTAAACGATATTCGGTAACAAAACACAAATACACGCAAGCTGAGCATATCGTTCTTGACCGACTGCTGCACTACTCCCACCAAGAATCCTCGAATTCCCGGAGGTTCAGATAATGGCTTTGTTGTTGGGGGTTCGGGCAGTGATCGGTTGATTTCTCTCACAGAAGGGCCTAGTTCCTACGATAGGAAAATTAGTTTTCATCGATACTGGCAAGTCCAAGGTCTCTGTTGATTAAGCGCTCTCGGGCCTCCACGCAAGACTCCACCAACAATGGCGAGTTATTGGCATTGTAAATCTGCCTCAATATAGGGCTTCACCCGACTTGCTGGTGCCCCCGGTAGGAATCGAACCTACGACCTGCGGTTTAGGAAACCGTCGCTCTATCCACTGAGCTACGGAGGCGAGGATTGCTCCGATTGCGCTACCTCAATGATCAGGAGCGGTCGGTCAACTCAATTCGAAAGGGTATCCGCCCGTTCCCGAGGTCGGCGCGGATGTTCCGACGGCTCGATTCGAATATTGGTTCATGCCCGGTCACATCTATCCGCTGCCATCATCTGACGTCGCTCGTGCGATTTAGCGAATTCGTGTTCGAACCGGTTCAAATCTTTCAATTTCTACGTGATCAACTTCATCGAGACCGACCAGTGGTCGGCGGATGTGACGGTAGGGCAACGATTTGAGGTCGGTCGTGAGCGTGCCCGGCCCGTCGCAACGTACGACCGCTGCAGCAAACTTTCCGAAGTCGTTCATGAAGTGCTGCGTGCTCTTCACGACGAGCAGACGCCGCTTGAGATAGTCGATGCCGTGCTGACTAAAGACGTGGTGACTGAACACCTGCGTGCGAATAGAGGCCAGCACGATGTCGATTCCATCGACGTGGATCGCGGCAGTGCGGCCAAGCTTTAACAACGGGTCCCCTTTTCCGAACAGTGCTTGGGTGGCGTCGAAGCGTACGCAGCGAACTTCAGCCATCACATCGATGGGGTCACCCGACATGGGTCCACACTTGCCACCAATCCGTAAGGGAAGCCGAGCACCCTCGCCCACAGCGTGGCAGAAGTTGACAGCGATCGGGTCCCAAATAAGAGCGAGCGCTGCGTCGCCAATGCGGCGGCGGAGTAACTCAGCGAGGATGAACGTTGAGTCTCCAGCCGCACCTCCCCCGGCGTTGTCGGCGCGATCGGCGATCACAACCGGTCGATCCTCGTACGACAGTGCCTGGTCGATCGAGTCCGATACCCCTGGTCCAACCCATGTGTTGTTCAAAACAATTGCGAGCATGTCTTCACCGATGCGCTGCACCACGCTCGCGGCGAGCACTTCGTCGCCATCAGTCGTCACGACCACCGATGTCGAGAGGTCGGGTTGGTCCGAACCCTCGAAGCCATGGTTGACCGAGATATGCAATACACCGGGCTCGGACTGCGCAGCAGTGAATCGCTGCACGAATGACTTCATCGGTTCCTCAGGTGTCGGGTACGACCCTGGAGTTGGGAAACGAACCGCAACCGTTACGGGTTGCACTTCACCACGGCTGATTCGGGCGAGCACTGGCAACATCTCTGCGGCCCTCTGGCCATAGTCGACGTGGGGGTACTCCCTGCAGGAAATGACCAGATCGGCGGCATCGAGCATCTGCTGTGAAAGATTGGCGTGAAGGTCGAGCAGGCAGCCGATCGCCGCCCGTTCACCGACAATGGCGCGTGCCCGACTGAGGATGTCACCCTCACAGTCGTCAATTTGGTCTGACATCTGTGCGCCGTGCAGACAGAGCAGGACAATGTCGACCTCCCCGGCTGATCGAAGCGAATCGAGGATGCCGTCACGCACCTCTTCCCACACGCCGTGCGGAGACGGTAGTGACGGTTGACAACTCGAGAACGGTCCTGCGATGAGTTCGAAGCCCAGCTCGAGCGCAATCTTGCACGACTCCCCATATCCGAGACCGAACGTGCGCTCCCCCTCATCGACGCCCCAGCGACACGTTTCAAACGACTTCAATTCTGTGGGAATGGGCGAGAAGCTGCTCGACTCGTGTTGCACGCCACCAACAAAACAACGCAATGGTAGGCCTGCTGGACGACCGGTGCGGTTGGTCATGATGATTCCCACAGTAGTGAGTCGAGCGACCTACACCCCCGTCGTTGGATGTTCACATCAATCTCCGCGAACTACATCATCGCGAAAGAAACCATCCGACTCTCGCTTCAAAAAGTGGAACTGCGCACCTCAGCGCCGCCGGTCGACAAACACCAAGAGAATTGCACTCCCGACGAGCAACCCAACTCCCTGCATCACGATGAACATCGGAACCGACTCTGGTGCGATGCCTGCGAATGAGTTGCTGAAACTTCGGGCAATTGACACCGCGGGATTCGCAAGTGACGTCGACGAGGTGAACCAGTAGGCACCACCGATCCACACGCCCACTGCCATCGGCACCGCATCCGGTCGTGGTCCTCGGGCGATCAGGAAGATGACGAGAAGGAGACCGACGGTCGCAACGACTTCACCCAACCAGATTCCACCTCCCTCGCGAATCTTCGTTGATGGTCCGAGAACGTCGAGATCGAACATCATGTTGGCGATTGCAGCGCCGATGATGCCACCGATCGTCTGAGCAACCGCGTACGGCGCGAGTTCACGCCACGGACGGGCATCGAAGTAGCACGTTGCGGCAGTCACCACTGGATTGAAGTGAGCACCTGAGATTGGTCCGAACATCAAGATGAGAGCGATCAATGCACCGACTGTGGCGCCAGCATTCGCGAGCAGCTGAACCGCAACGTCGTCGGTGAGCTTGGTGGCCATGATCCCCGAGCCGACGACGGAAATGATGAGCAGACAGGTTCCGAGTGCTTCCGCACCGAGTCGTCGATTCAGGCTCACTTGGTCTCCACTCCGAGGTCGTTCAACAATTCGACCACACGTCGACGGATCTCGTCGCGGATCGGGCGCACCGCCTCAACTCCGAGGCCGGCGGGATCGTTGAGCACCCAATCCTCATAGCGCTTACCGGGGAAGATCGGACACGTGTCGCCGCAACCCATGGTGATGACGACGTCGGCGGCTTGAACAATTTCCGTTGCAAACGGCTTCGGAAACTCGTTCGAAATGTCGACGCCAACCTCACGCATCGCCTCGATCGCCGCCATATTCACTTCCTTGCCCGGGTCAGAGCCACCCGAATACACCTCGACTCGGCCCTTCGCCATGTGGCGTACGAACCCCGCAGCCATCTGAGACCGACCAGCATTGTGGACGCAGACGAACAACACTGACGGCAAAGTCGAGCGCATCTTGCCCTGGATCTTTGCCATAGCGGTAAGTCGGTCTCCCGCATACCGAGTGGTGAAGACGGGAACAAACGTTCGGACCTTCGCATCTTCAAAGCTCGCATACGACTCAACGACGATGGGCCTAATGTCGCCCTCGTCGAAAATGCCCGCAAGCTTTCGAGCGAGTTCTCGAACGGACTCCTCGATGATCTCGTTGGCTGCCGCATTCAATACGTAGTTCGGTGATTGGTTCATTGTGGGTTTCCTTTCAGGTGTGAAATTCGGTCTCGAAGTTCTTCGATCACTTGATCGAATGCCCGATCTGTTCCAATGGACACAGGGTCAGGTATCGACCAATGTGTCTGCACACGATCTCGTCCGAGTTCCTCGAATGCAGCGTCACAGACAGTAATGACTACCGTCGAGTCACTGAGATTCGCCGGAACCATGCGTGGTGAAGAGTCTTCGATAGAAAGACCGTGGCGCTTCGCAGCACGGATTGCAAGTGGGTGAACAGCCTTGCCGGGTTTGGTGCCAGCGCTTCGTGCGCGAAGACCCGTTTTCTGTCGCCAAATTTCTCGGGCAAGCTGAGAGCGAGCAATGTTCTCAGTGCAAACAAAAATAATGTCCCGCCCGACATTGACGCGATCCAAATGTGGCAGGTTCTCATGGCGAAGTGAGACAAAACGCTTTCGACCATCTGCAGTCGACTTTCTTCGCTCGATGAGACCGACGTCCTCGAGAACTTGAAGATGATGGGCCAAGAGCGATGACCCGACTTCTAGGTACTCACGCAGTTCGTTCACCGTGCGATCAGAGGTCTGGATGAACTTGACGAGCTCGAGACGCACGACGTCTCCGAGCGCAGCGAACCTGGCAGCGGACTCCTGCGAAGTACTCACGATCACAGTCTAGTTGTCTCAATAATTACTGAGACAAATTTGTCGAGCCAAATAGGTGGAAATACGAAAGGGCCCCAGCCTGAGCTGGGACCCTTTCATTGACACCGTTCCAGGGCAGAGAGGGGTCCGCCCTGAAGCAATACCTACCTATCAGGTGCCAACAACTCCGCCGTTCTTGCGGGTGATGACGATGGTGCAGTCGCGCGGAACTGGACCACCGACACCCGTGTACGGTGCCGGGAAGTTCGAAAGACGGGGATCGCCGTCGCCAGGGT
>Ga0315899_10003516_pt1 | contig 17077 bp, 16 predicted proteins | sample LakEriMetagenome_2_FD_203518 | JGI IMG/M metagenome (GOLD analysis project Ga0315899, IMG submission 203518) | Freshwater fungal communities from buoy surface, Lake Erie, Ohio, United States - Buoy 4 MA112 | ecosystem: Environmental > Aquatic > Freshwater > Lake | place: USA: Lake Erie, Ohio... | reverse complement strand
CTACGGTCGCCGGATTGAGCGCCTGAAATTCACCGCAACTGGAGGCGACTTGCCATTCCCCATCCAGCAGTACAGGTTCAAGTGAATTCACCAGTCGATTCTCCATGTCAATTTGCATCCCGGTTCCAGATTTCAGCCCGTCAATTGCACCCGAAGTGATAACAAGCGGCGAGTCAACTCGCGCAAGGCGTAGAGTTGCCTGGGAAGCCGGCTTCCCGATAGGCTCGGAACATCCGCCGGCCACTGGTCAGAGGAGCCAGCCAGCGCGGTCGTGGCGGAGAGTTCCGAGCAGAGACGCCTGACTGCACGCAACGCGGTCGCCGCTGCCGACTTCCAATCAGACAGAGGCGGGCACTTGCGGGCGGGTGCGAATCCCCTCGCGAATAATCCGCAGCACTCGTTCGCGCTCTTCTCCCACCAGCGGCAATCGGGGAGCCCGGGTCAGCTCGCTGCCAAAACCGCACTCCTGGGCTGCGAGCTTGATGTATTGAACCAGCTTGACGTGCGTGTCGAGATGAAGCAGCGGCGTGTACCAGCGGTAAACCTTGAGCGCTTCCTCGAAGTTGCCCGCGAGTGCCAAGTCCCAAAGCAATCTGTTCTCAGCGGGAAAGGCATTTACCAGCCCCGAAACCCAACCGGTTGCCCCGAGGACAATGCTCTCCAAAACCAAGTCATCCACTCCGCAGAACAGCAGGTAGCGATCCCCACAGACATTCTTGATATCGGTTATCCGCCGTACGTTTTCGGACGACTCCTTGATCGCCACAAACTTGGGCTCATCCGCCAATTCGGCAAAGGTCTCGGGAGAGATATCGACCTTGTAGGAAACCGGGTTGTTGTAAATCATGATCGGCAGCTGGCTGGCCGCAGCCACCGCCCGATAGTGTGCAACCGTCTCCCGGGAATCGGAGTTGTAGACCATACAGGGAAGGACCATCAGTCCATCCAAGCCTGCCTGCTCGGCATCGCGGGCAAAGCGGCAGGCGAGTGCTGTGGTGTACTCAGCCACACCGGAGAGGACGGGGATTCGGCCTTTGACGTGCCGGACAACCGCTCGCAACAACTCGAACTTTTCCGAGTACTCGAGGGAACAGTTCTCGCCTACGGTTCCCAGCATGATCAGTCCATGAATCCCAGCTTCGATCATGGCTTCGATGTGAGCCAGGGTGGCTGGGATGTTGAGCGATTGATCCGGATGAAACTGGGTGGTCGCGGCTGGAAAAACACCGCTCCAATTGACTTGCATGAAACTGTCCTTTGCAACCTGAAGAAAAACTCGATCAGCGATTGACGGGGTGTGCTTTTGCTGACTCTTGAATGCGGAATTCGCCCGCTCGGGGCAACCGTGCCGACGACATCCATCCCGGTGTGCGGAAGGAAGTTGGCATCAACAGTCTATCGACCATCGCTCTGCGTGGGAAAACCCGGAGCCCTCCATTCTAAGCGACGTTCCTCTCTGTTCTAAGACCTCCTCTAAGACCAACCCGAGGCTGCGACCCAGACGAGCTTGCCGCCGGGCAACAAGCTGCCGCTGGACAGCAGGCTGCCGTGTGGAAATCAGCTGCGGTTCGGGAGCACGGCACTCAAACCGCCGTTTGCGAAGCAGCGTGCGGGCCCATTCTCCGCTGGGGTTCCCCCTTCTTGGTTCATCGAGAAATCGGTTAAATACAAGTGGCGATTGCCGGTCCGATACGGTTTCCGGGCAAGTTTGAAACGTTCACGCTCCCATTTTCCAGGAGGTCTCCTGCCATGCTCCCCCAAAAACTGGCCGCAGCAATCAATCGTCAGATTCATCAGGAACTGCAGTCTGCCTATCACTACCTGGCGATGGCGGCCCATTTTCAAAATGAGGGACTGGACGGTTTTGCGAGATGGATGGAGTTGCAACACGGCGAGGAGATGCAACATGCCATGCGACTGTTCCGATATGTGCATCGCCGCGGCGGGCAGGTGCATCTGTCCGGACTGGAGGCTCCCCAGATCCGTCAAGGCAAGCCGATGGTGGTGTTCCAGCAGGCTCTGGAGACGGAGAAGGCAAACACGGCAGCGATTCACGAGCTTTATGCCATCGCCAACGAAGTGAAGGACTACGCCACCGTCAGTCACTTGAAATGGTTTCTCGACGAGCAGGTCGAGGAAGAGGACAGCATTGAGCAAATCCTCGCCCACTTCCGGATAGCGGGTGATGACGCATCGGCCCTGCTGTTACTGAATCGGCAACTCGGCGAGCGGCAGCCGGAAGAAGAGACCGAAGAAGAGGAAGAATAACCTGAGGCGGGCCCGTTTCGCCGTTCGCCGGTTCCTCAGCTCCCGGTTCCTTAGTTCCCGGTTCCTTAGTTCTCAGCGACCAACGGCCAATTCCTGGTCAAGCAGTTCGGCAATTTGCTCGCGCAACTGTTCCGCCGTGCGAAATGTCTCGACCCGCAAGTCAGGCAAACTGGCTCGGCAGCGAGCCAGTCGTTCGCGCTCGAGGGGATGTTCGGCGAGGTCGCGGATGAAGATACCGAGGGCTTGGGAGCGATGGCTGCCGGCCAATTTACGGTAGATTTCGAGGTCCTTTTCTCCGGAGTCACCCACAAACACGAATCGCCGCTGGGGAAATTTTTTCAAGAGCAGGCGAATCGCGGCCCCCTTTCCCGAGCGGCGGAAACGAATCACCTTCTGCAGCATGTGCGTCCGCAGGCGAAAGTTCCGCAAATGCAACGACCCGGGAGGAAACTGCTGTGCCTGCAGCAGTTCCTCGATCCAGGGAAGGAGCTGCCAGGGGCTGGAGGAAACGTAATGCAGCGGCAATCCGAGTTCCTGCCAGCTGCGATAGACCGCTGACATTCCGCTCACCGCCCGAAAATCCCGGAGAAAGGTGTTTGCCAGCAACTCGCGGCGATCGCGGATCGAGGACTCCTTGATCGTGTCATCGATGTCGGAAACGACAGAGATACCGCGCGGAGGAATCAGTTCCACCGTGGTTGTCCCGCTCAGCTCCGAATCCACCGACACTTCGAGATTCAAGCGAGACAGGCCAGATTCCTGAACGGCTTGCGGCGCCAACTCCGCCAAGACCCGGGGCTCAGGGGCCACCCAGCCAAAGTAATGCCCATTGCGGTGCGTGCGGCGTTTGAGCTGATAAATCTGGCTGCCGATCCGGCAACGGACGCTCAATCCGTGAGCGCCATCCATCACAAAGGAAGTCACTCGGCGACGAAAGCGCAAGCTGCTCCGTTCCTCATCGCTGGCCTGCATCACATTCCCCAGCATGCCGATCAACATCCGTTTGCTGAGCGTGGCAGCGTAAGGCTGGCGCACGATCCCCGCAACATTCAGCCTCCAGTGGCCATCGGGATCGAGATGACCAAAGCTCGGAAACGGCACCAGCCGAGGTCCTGTTTCGGATTGGGCTGGAGAGTGAGACATGCGAAAACAGCGACAAAGATGGGGGACAAAAGGCAGGCTGGGCTCACGGGCCGCCAATCAAATCATACCAGATCGCCCCCACCTCAGTCCAAGACGCCACCGCTCTCCCTCGGCGAATGGTCTCCCAAAACGATGGCTGTTTCTCGGGGAATACCGACCGGCCGGGAGTACCCAATAAAAAAACAGGCGAACCACAAATGGCTCGCCTGTTTGGCAATTGTTTGGAATCAATGAAGCAGCGGGAGCTTAGTCCCACCACCACTGGCCGGCGCCGACTTCTGCCTTGAGTGCGCTTTCCCGAGCCGAGGCAATCGAACCATCTTCGTCGGTCCGGACATTCTCTGAACTCAGGGCGACTCGGGGTTGAATGTTCACCCCGCCGCCAACCGGAGCCATAAAGTAGCCGCCGCGAAGAATCGGATTGACAACCGGTTCGACTTGCGTCGGAGCCTGACCATTTTCGACTGGGAACCGGGACTCGTCACCGAACACGTCCAACGCCCAATCGGCCTTTTCGTACAGTCCCGCTTGTTGAATGAAGCAGGCTGCCAAGGAGAGGTCCATCACGTTCCGCAACTGGCCGTACAACGGCACCTTGCGGGCGAGGATTTCGTAATTGTTGGTAAACGAATTGCAATAAGCCTTGCTCGCCGGGTTCATCCCACCGGTTCCCTTGCGGGTTCCGTCAGCGTTAACCTTCTCATCTTCACCAACCAGCTTTACGGCTCCATCGACCAATTGCATTGCATTTTGATCTGGAGTAACCCGGACACAGTCGTAGGAGGGCTTGAACCACCAACGGAGGGAGGAGTTTTTGGCAGCCGCGGAAGGGGTCATTTTTTCGGCGTAACTGACAATCTTGGTGGGGGTCTGTTCCAATCCCAGACCGATCAGCTTCATGTGATAATCCGCCTCGACCAGAACGCGGGCAAAATGAGTCTTGGGCGAGACGCCCTCAACCGTCACGACTTGCATCCCCAGCGCTTGGCGGAACAATTCGCCGACCGAGTTGAGTTGGGCTGCATTGGCGCCCGCGGGATTGAAGTTCTTGGCAACATCGGCGTAGGTCTGGTTGAAACGGGTCAGACCTTCTTGAGTTGGATCAATCGAGCAGGCAATCACCTTGGTGGGTGAGGCATCCGGCGCGTAGGCCCGCAGCGCCACAATCAGGTCTTCCAGCATTAAAGTCGCTTCGCCCGATTGCATGCCAACCGCGCGATTTTGAGTGTTGAGGTAAAAGCCTTCAGCCGGACCGGCCAATACGATGTCTTTGGTCTCGGGGTAGTAGAAAACGTGAGTCACCCGGGTCAGGCCGGCGAGAAACTGCATTTCGGCAGGGATCGGCTGGCCGCTCTCCTGAAGTTTGCGAACTTCCGCTTCCAGTCGCTTGAGTGAAACCTTTCGCAGGTTGCTCGGGGACTGCAGGTCTTTGCTCAAGGAAGCCTTGGCAGCATTCAGGCTTTGGCGCTCCAAGGCACCATTTCGTTCGACCTGGAGGCTGGAGCGGAGAACGCCATTGGCGTCAATCTTCACGCCACCCGCCCCGCCGACGCCACCGCCGCCGCCAGCGCCACCGCCGCCAGCACCACCGCCACCGCCGCCGCCAGTTCCACCACCACCGCCACCACTTCCGCCACCATCAAGCTGAGCGAAAGCGGCAGTCGACAAGCAGATGACGGCCAGCAACGTTGCCAACGCGGGACCAAGTCGAATCATTCGGCTGAACATTCCAGCACCCCTTATTACACTTTGCGTGCTACTAACCATGCGTGTTTTCGTCGCGTTTCAGACAGAAGGTCAAACCAGAAGGAATTTCCGGTCTAAAGACATCGCTTCGGACCGGGAAGATGCTGACAAAAGCCAGCTTCAACGAACGACACGCCCCTGAGCCACCTTGCCCGGCCCAAGTTATCTGTCGATTCAAGTCGACCGTTATCAGACAATCCTAATTGGCATTGCGAAAAACGGCAAGAAAATCAGCTATGCGGATCCTGCAAATCAGGCAATCCATGACCTGTCCCGCCGATTTTTTGGGGTTTGCCAATCAGGGACTGCTTCCCGCCGAACAGCGATTCCCCCGTACTTCCAGAAGAAATCGCCCCAGACAGACCGTTTTTCAAAGGCCTGATTGAACCGAATCTTCGGAAAAATCCAACCCCGACCGGACTTTCACCCCGACCCAGCCCTTGGCCGAGCACCCGAACGGAAGAAAATGCCTCGCCTTGAGGTAGCCCCTCGTCCCATCGTTTTTCGGTCAACCGCAGCCCCACTCCTAAGCGGCCCTAGCGAATCGGCCGCCAACTGGGAGCATTTCGGTCGGCCTGGTTTTGGGCTTCAATCATGGGGTCTCCTTCTGCGGGAGTCCCATCCTGCACGTCAGCCGCAGCAGAATCGGGCGAGGTAACAGTGAAACTGGCCGAGCGCTCAATCATCCGCCCATCGGGAGTTCGCAAGCGGACAAACAAAAGCAGATTCTCATTGCGGACTGGGCCCCGCTGCCACGGCAAACGGGCATCGACAACCAGTCCATTTCCATCCTGCCGAACCATTCCGGCAACTTCCTCCGCCGAGTATTTCCACAACCCCAGCCGCTGCGTCTGCTGCGGTTGGTCAGGATCGATCACACTGAACGTCAGTTCGCCCAACGAACCTGCGACTCCCGTTTCGGTCCGCGATAACAGCCGCACCATCACACCTTCATCACCCGGGAATCCATCACTGTCGAATCCGCGAGTCTGTCGAGAGTCGATCTCAAAGTCACCGGACCCTGTGCCACTGGAGCGGGGCGCCGGACGCGATCCAGTTTGGGCAGGACGCGAACCAGGACGGATGGCGTCACTCGGCGTTTCCAGCCCAACTTGACTGGCTGGACGTCGGAATCCGTTCGTCTGATCGTCGCCTGGCAACGGAACTTCCTCAGGTCCAAACTCGATGAGCGGTTCTTCCGGTTCGACGATGGTCGATTCACCGGGACGCAATTCGCCTGATTGGGAGGTCCCTTCCCGAGGTGCTGGGGTTGGACTTGAGCTCGGACTGCGACTGTCGATTGTCAGCGGATGGTCGTACTGTTGTCTGGGGTCGTGAACCTGTCCACAATCGAGGCAAACTCCGCTCGCCTCGCCACCTTCCAGCCAGCGGCCTGACTGACGACCGGGATTGTTCATTCCGTAAGCAGAAAAATCGGGTTCACGACCGGTTTCGTCGCGATACATCGACTTCAAGGCATAGTACTGATTCTCCAAGTCCACAATCTCACCGCGGAGCAGGGCAATTTCCCGACGCACGCGCGGACTGGCCGAACCACAGCCAGCGGTCAGGCTGATCAAGAGCAGCAAGATGGTGAGCAGCGCAGGGCGCATCGCGGATCCCCGTGGGTTGCCTGAATGAAGACCTGCTCTTTAGGCAAACCAGCCCGCCGGGGCAATGGCAACTGACAAGAAAGCACAAACTTCCATCCGCTAGCATCCCGGCCTGAACTGGAGGCGCCCCGCAAAACCCAAAGGGAGGCGATGCAGCGAACTCGCGGTTTCAGCCCAACTCGAAGGCAGATGAACGGCGAGGGGTCTGGAAAATAGCCGCGGGAACTGAGCGGCGAGGCGCTGCCCGGGAAAGAGCCGCTCCGGGCCAGAGTGAAATCAGCGCCTTACTGAACGACGACCGAGGCTTCCAAATGGACAGCCGACTTGAGGGAGTTGGTGACGAGGCAAGTTTGTTCGGCCTTTTCCAGCAGTTTGTGGCCGCGGTCGGCATCCGCGCCGGCGGGGAGGGTCAACCGGGCGACGACCTTGAATTCGGTAAAGAGCATGGCACGCTCTACACGATCCAGAGTGCCGGTCACCTCACATTCGAGGTCGTTGTAGGAAAACTTGGAAGCGGCGGCGATGGCGCGAAAGGACAAGCAGAAGCAGTCAGCAACTGCGGCGCAGAGCAAATCTTCGGGCGACCAGACATCGCCCGGGCCACCGAATTGCTTTGGAGGTTGAGATGCGAGCTCAGGAACTCCGGCTGCGCTGAGGCGAACCACACCTTCGGGTCGGCAAGCAGCGGCGACAACATAGTGATGCGGAAAATTCATCTCAAGCTCCATTGAAAAGGTGATGGGCACTCGAGCCCGATGCGGCCATCGATTCCGCTCCTATCGGTTGCGATCCGTTCCGATGGACAGTGGGGACCATTGAATGGAAGGTGCGGCGAGGTAACCGATCAGCCCCCGATCAGCCCCCGGGCGAACCTTGAGCGGACCACGAGGTCTGCTCCCAACCTTCGCGGCATCCTATCCCGCATTCGTTGCAAAATCGCAAAATAGGTGCCGCGGAGGAGGCTTTCTCCGGGTCCAGTGCTGCGGACTGCACCGAGCGCTGGCTCGTGAAATCAGCGGGTTTCTTCCACTTTGCCCACGACGCGGTCGATCAAGTTGTAGGACTTCGCTTCTTCAGCGGTCATGAAATTGTCGCGATCGGTATCCTGTTCGATTTTGTCCAGGCTGTGGCCTGTGTGTTTCAACAGGATTTCGTTCAAGCGACGTTTGACCCGCTTGAGCTCGGTCGCGTGAATCAAGATCTCTTCCGCAGTCCCCTGCATCCCGGCCAAAGGCTGGTGAATCATGATGCTGGCGTTCGGGAGGGCGAATCGCTTGCCCTTGGCACCGGCGGTCAGAAGGAGCGCGCCCATCGAAGCGGCTTGACCCATGCAGTACGTGCAGACGTCACAGCTGAGGTACTGCATGGTGTCGTAGATCGCCAACCCTGCCGTAACGCTGCCGCCCGGCGAGTTGATGTACATGTGGATGTCTTTTTTCGGGTCTTCCGACTGGAGGTACAGAAGTTGGGCCACCAGGGAGTTGGCGAGGTCGGACGTCACCTGGGTCCCGAGGAAAATGATTCGATCGCGCAGGAGACGGGAGTAAATGTCGTAGACCCGCTCTTCGCGGCCGCTATTGTCAACAACATAGGGAACGTATGGCATGGAAGCACTCCGGCTGAATTGGATTAGTCGCTGACTTGACTGGTTCGGGAGAAGAAAAACCTGGTTCCCGGACAAGGGAACAACACGCGTGTCGAACGGGCTCTCAGCCCGCCTTTTCATCCGCCAGGTTATCGTCATCGTCTGCCTTGGGCTTGATCGTGATCTCATCCACGATTCCGTAAGCCTTGGCTGCCTCGGCTGTCAAAAAGAAATCCCGGTTCATGTCCTTGGCGATCACCTCAAAGGATTTGCCGGTGTGAGCCGCAAGGATGTCGTTGAGAACCTTGCGATTCCGCAGGATCTCATCAGCCTGAATCTCGATATCGCTGACCTGACCCTCGACTCCGCCGTAGGGCTGGTGAATCATGACTCGGGCGTGCGGCAAGGCAAATCGCTTGCCCTTGGTTCCGCCGGCCAGCAGGACGGCTGCTCCGCTGGCGGCCTGGCCAACACAGTAGGTGGCGACCGGACAGGTGAGGATCTGCATGGCATCGTAGATGGCCAGCGTCGAAATCACATCGCCGCCCGGCGAGTTAATATAGAAGTGAATGTCCTTTTTGCGGTTCTCGCTCTGCAGGTAGAGCAGCTTCATGACCATTTCATTGGCATTGCCCGTGTGAATCTCCCCCTGGAGAAACACAATCCGGTTTTCCAAAAGCAGGTCGCCCAAAGTCATCTGCCGCTGACGCTGGTACTGCTGATAGGCGTAGGAATTCTTCATCGTTTCGTGGGGCAACACCCGTTGGTGGTTGTTCCAATCCATATACGCGTACATCCTTACTGTTGAAAAAGGAGGCCTCCAAAGGGCAAAGCTCACGTCCAGTTTCGGCGGACCGGAGCAGCGGGCAGGCTTTCCTCTCCCAAATTGTGCCCCGGCGGAGCAGAATTTGCGAGGGGAGTTGCCAGCCACCACATGCCGGCCACCACAAGGTCCGGCATTCCAACCGAGGCGCTCCCCGCCCCGCGCTTGAACCCGGCTAGTAGCTTGAACCTCGCGAACGGGACGAATCCAGCGCCCCGAGTCAAGGAAAAGAGCGTCCGGGCGGCGCGGAATTGCCGACAATTATTGCCGACAGTTGACGACCGCTGGTCCCTTCGCGAACGCGGTCCGCATGAGCACCGCATGACCCACCTGGCCGCGGCCTAGGTTCGACAATCCTAGGGGGATGCCGCGCAGAAAAAAAGGCCAGCCCCCGGGGAATCACTTGGGATTCAAATGGGACCAGCCTGAATCAATTCCGAGCGACCGGCGAAAGCGCTCGCGACGCTGAAACTCAGCAAGGGTTGCAATCGGCCCGCGCTTGCACGCGGACCGCAACCTGGCACACCGCTGCGTGTGCTGACCTAGCTCTTATTTTGAGCCGAACCGGGGACGACCGTGCCGGGGATCGGCGCGGGAGCCGCTTCTTCATACTTCGCTTCCGGGATGTCCCCCTCCGAGCGACCGCCGAAGGCAAAGTTGACAGCAGCTTCCTTGACTCGAGAAAAGCCAGGAGTCGACGTCGGCTTGACTTGGGCCTGACTTTCGATCAGCTCAATGACTTTTCGCTCGATGATCAGGTTGCGCAGGACATCCATTTGGCCCTGTCGCTCCAAGCGAGCGCGAACGCGTCGCGGCGAGTCCCCTGACGACATCGCAATCTTGGCGATTTCGACATCGTAATCTTCCGGGGCGTCTTCAATTTTTTCCTGTTCGGCGATCCGCTCGAGGATGAAATGCTCCTTGAGCAGCATCTCGGTGCGGCGGAGAATGTCCTGCCGCAGGCTGTTCTCGCGGATTTGAATTTCTTCGTCGGAATAGCCGCTGGACCGCAATTCCATCACGGCCCGGTTCAACTCGCGACGGAACTGCCGACGCAGCAAATCGGGCGGCAATTCCCAAGTCGCCGATTCGGTCAGCAAACGGCTGATCTGATTCCGCACTGCCTGCCGCTGGTCGTATTCCAGCTGTTTCTGCAGCGAGTCGCGGATCAGGTCCTTGATCTCACCGATCGAATCCACGCCGTACTTTTCCTTGACACCTTCGTCGTCCAAGCGCTCAAAACGTTTGACTTCGAGAACCTCGAATTCGACATCGACCTTCTGGCCCTGCAGGGCAGGATTTTCAGAGAACTCGCTGATCGCCACTTTGCCGTGCCGTTTATCACCGGCCTTGGCGCCGATCATCAGTTGGTCAAAGCCCTCCAGCCGAGCGTCGTGGAAGGTTACCGTGGGGAGGACCGAGAACGCGACATCGTCGGCCTCGGCAACGACCTTGTCTGCCAACCGTCCGGTGACCCGGCAGACGACGGTATCGTCAGCTTGAGCGGCCTCTTCAATCGGAACCAGCGCCGAATTTCGGGTCCGGAGGTAATCCAGCCGATGGCTCAGTTCCTCATCGGAAATCGTTCGGTCCGGCTTTTCGATCGAAATCCCCTTCCAACTCGGCAAATCGAACTCGGGGCGAACTTCAATGTTGAATTCATAGGTCATCGGCCCATCGTCAGGGATGTCGACCTTGTCATAGGCGAGATCGGGCTCGCTGATGGCAGAGAAATGATCGCCTTCAGAGATCTGGGCGAGGCTGTCCATCAACAACGAGCCTTTGACCTGGTCCGCGACTTGCTTGCGGAACTTGTTTTCCACAAATTGGCGGGGAGCCTTGCCAGCGCGGAAACCGGGGACTTCCGCCCGGGGGACCAATTCATCGAATTGTTTCTTGAAATACAAATCGATGTCCGAGCGGGGGATCGAAACCTTGACATGCCGCTCGCAAGCACTCTTTTTCTGAATGTCCAGTTGCAAATTCAGCGGCTGCTTGGTGACGCCGGCAGAGGCGTCGACTTCCGATGCTTGTTCTGTGTTCACGAACCCAATCCTGACTTGTGATGAAACAATCGGGGGGATTTTGCCCCCGGTTTTGCCGAAACGGCCGGACAATTAACTGACTTCCGTCGCCAACCAATGTTCGCTATGGCTCAAGACAATCGCCCAAGACCAATCGACTAACGAACCTGAAGTAATCAAAGCCTAAAAAATCAGCCTGAAAAAATCAAAGCGCCTCGCCACCCGGAACTGCGTTTTTCCGCGACCGAGTGCTCTTGGCAGTGGCTTGCCACCCGAGGAATCAAAAACGGAAAACCGTCGAAACGCTCAGGAAATCCAGCCCAGACCCGGTTCGCGGCTGCTCAGCCAGTCACCGTAATCCATTTCCGGGAAAGCAACCTTGCCCACCAGCTTCTTCGGCCAAAACCCGCAACTTTTCCGGCCTAGCCCCTGAACTTGAACCCTCAGCGGACGACCGTTGACTGCTGGCCGATTCCTCCAACCGCAGACTCAGCACCTGCAGGGCGAGGCTAACCTCGAATCGCTACCGACACCGTAAATCCAGAAATGCTGCGGATCCAGGTTTACTGGTGATACACGGTTACAGCGAAAACAGGATTACAGCAAAAACAGGACTTACGGAGACCGGGAAGTCGCCATGGAAGTCGCCATGGAAGTCGCCATGGAAGTCGCCATAGTAACAGGCTGCTGTTCGCTTCCGAACAAAGCCAACCCCCAACGTGAGCCCCGAATCAGCGACCGGACAGGCGGAAACAGCAGCGGCTGTCGTGAAATAGAGCTGTCCTGAAAAAGAAAAGAGCGGGTGAACGGACTCGAACCGTCGACAATCACGTTGGCAACGTGATGCTCTACCAACTGAGCTACACCCGCATCAAAGCCGACCTGCCACGGCAAGCCGATTCTCTTGATCAGAACCGGATTATACGACTGATAAATGGGTTCGCAAGGGCTGGAATCGTTCCAAACCCCCATTCCACCTCAATTTACCAGCCGCGTGGCCATTGCCCTCGAAGTGCCCTCGGAGGGACCCAAAATTCTCCTCGAAACCAACCGTTCGGGGAAATCACCCGCTCAAAGCTGGTTGAAAAAATGAGCCCGGCGAGACCCAAGGAGTATCGGCCAAAATCGGAGCCCATCTACACCGGATTTAGTTGGGGATTTTGTGGGAGATTGAGCTGAGGTTTTGACGAGAAAATTGGCGGGGCGGGAGACTCCCACGGGGAATTCCGCTCGTCCACTCCCCTGAAGAGGCTTTTTGGCAAGCCGCTTTCCGGATCTGCCGATACGGAGGAGACCGGCGGCCGCGGCAACGGGTTCGGGCCCGCAGCTCAGGTTCCGACGAAAAAATCGCGGATTGGAGAGTTTGCGAAACGCCGGCCGCTGCCCGGTTCCGTCCGCAACTCCCGTTTTGATCGGCGGTCCAAACCTGCCAGTCCGGCGATGTTGACCAGGAAGCCAAGGAAGATCAGGTAGCCGGGCCGCGAAGGTCACCGCCTAAAAAGCCCGGTTTAAAGGAGCGTCCGCTGGCGGCGTGTTCAAACCAGCCAACTTCCCGACTGAACCGGTGAATCCCCCCTGCCACCTTTTTTCCTCCGCGTTCTGACTTCACAATATTCCCCGATCCGGGCCCTCTGCGGATTTCGTCTGATCCCCCCTGCTTCCCGGCTGTTTCAAGCGGAGACTCGCTCGATGTTGCAAGCCAAGTTGGTCGTCGTCGGTGGTGAGGTCCAATCTCAGGAAGTCAAACTCAAGTTGCCGGCGGTGATCGGCCGCGGCAAGGAAGCGACGCTCAAAGTTCCGTTGGCACTTATCAGTCGGCGCCACTGCGAAATTCGCGAACGGGAGGGACGGCTTTACATTCGCGACCTCGGCTCGCTCAACGGAACCTACGTTAACAACTATAAAATCACCGCTGAGCAACCCCTCCTACCCGGGGAACTGGTCACCGTCGGGACGATCACTTTCCGGGCAGAGTATCAATTGAATCCGCAGGCTCAATCTCAGCCGGCGAAAAAAGTCGTCGCTCAAACCGGTCGTGGGAATCAAGCTGCGGCCGATGCCGACCAGTTGAAAACGGAAGCGATCGATTTCACTCCCTTGAGTTCGCCGCGGCGCACCGCTCCCGCTGCCCCGCAATTCGACTCGACAGTGGCCGGGACCATGTCGGTGTCCGTCTCCCCCGGACAGCCGGTCAAAGTCCGCGATTCCAGTCCGCCAAGCAGCTCCGCACCGCGACCGCAGGCCGCATCCAGGCAGCCGGCAATCAAACAATCCAGCCAGCCTCCCAGCGCCGCTGAATCGGGCTTGGTTCTGGACGACTTTCCGCTCGAGGTGACTCCCCAGAAGTCGATTTCGCTCAGCGCCCTGGATGAATTGGCTGTGACCAGTCCCAGGCAAGTCAGCTTTATTGGGGACCTGAATTTTGGGGAGTCGCCCTGCAACCCGGTGGACGGCGGAGTTTCGATTGAAGTCGGCAGCGACCTCAAAATCCACCAACCAGCCCAGCAGGATGGCGACTCCCGGTTGGATTCTTTCCTCCGCGGCATCGAGCGGCCCGCCGATTAACGCCGAAAAAATGCCGCAAGGCTGATGCAACCATGAGTAACCCGCTCGATTCGGAAGCCGAACTGATTGCCCAAATCCGGGCTGGCGACAGCAATGCCTGGACACAGCTGGTCGATCGTTTTGAGGGCCGGCTTCTCGCTTACGTCGACAGCCGGCTCTCCAACCGCAGCGCCAGCGAGGACATCGTTCAGGAAACCTTCATCGGTTTCCTCAACAGCCTGCCCAATTACGACAGCAGCCGCTCGCTGGAGAACTACCTGTTTTCGATTTGCGCTTTCAAGCTGACTGATCACCTCCGCCGCGAGGGCCGTCGTCCCGCGATTCCGATGGGGACCAGCGAGGACTCCAGCGGTGGTTGGCACTTGGCCGGCTCAGCGCGACCGGCCAGCAGCATTGCCCGCAGCACCGAACGCCGCAAACTGGAGGAAGAAGCGTTGATTGCGGCGCTCCGCGATCAGGTCGCGCGGTGGCAGGAAAAAGGCGACTGGCTCAAGCTCAAGTGCATCGAACTCTTGGTTGTGGAGGGTTTGGCGAACAAGGAGGTCGCTGAACTTCTCGGCATCAGCGAGCAGCAGGTGGCCAACTTCAAATTCGATTTTCTGGCGCGGACCCGCACGCTGCTCAAGCGGCTGGACCTCTCGGAGGAGATCTTCCCCGAACTGTACCAGTGACCCGGCCTCGTTGCTGAGCCGAGGTCACGTTCGCAACTTGGATCCCCCGCGGAGCAGTGCATGAACCGTAAACCGATTTCCAGCGCGGAGCCGACAACCAAAGGAGGACGTTGGATCGTCGGACTGCTCGGGCTGTTTTTTTCGGCTGTGGGCGGCCTCGTTTTCTGGCTCGCGGCGTTAGCTCCACTGTGGCAACACTGGCAATCCCAAAGCTGGGTGACGACCGAGTGCACGGTTGTCGAATCGCAGATCGAGGAGGTCCAGGGCGACGAGAGTACCTCCTACGTCCCTGCGATCCGCTACGAGTATCAGGTCAACGGCCGGACTCAGTCGGCAAATCGATACAGCTTTTTCAGTGGGGGCGGCAGTCGCAAGGGCGCGAAGAAAATCGTCGCGCGATATCCGATTGGCTCGAAGCATCCTTGCTATTACGACCCGGCCCAGCCAGATAAAGCGGTCCTGCTGCGCAGTTTCTTCGTCTTCAGCCTCTGGTTCAGCCTGCTGTTTCCGTTGCTGTTTATCCTCGCGGGCTTTCTGTTGATGTACATCGGCTTTGGGAGCAAGTCGCCCGCCGCGAAATTGCCGGCTGCCGGCGAGTTGAACCCGTCCGCCCGCTTTTCCTCGTCGCTCGCGAGTGCCCCCGAAACTCAATCTGACCGCGCCGAGTTTTCTGCCGGGTCCACCGCGACTCGGAGCAAGGACCGATCGGCCAGCGATTTGGCTGGCGTCTCGCCGACTTATTCCGAGCGAGTCGATTGGCAACGATTCGTCGGACCCCAGCAGTTGGCCCCGGCAATATCCCGGAGAGCCATGGTGCTGGGGGCTGGTTTTGCAGCCTTGTTTTGGAACGGGATTCTCAGCTTTTTCGTTTGGGAAATGTTCGAGGGCCGCTCGTGGTTCATGCTGCTGTTTCTGCTTCCGTTTCTTGTGGTTGGCTTGGGATTGATTTATTTCTTCTTCTACTCGCTACTTGGGTTGTTTAACCCCGTTGTGAAAATTGCTCTCAGCGAGGGGGCGATCCAGCTGGGAGAAACTGCGGACCTCGCCTGGGAAGTCCAAGGGCGCGTTTCCCGAATCGCCGAGTTCAGGATTCTGGCAGTCGGGGAAGAGCAGGCGACTTATACCCGCGGTACCGACCGGATAACTGACACGGATGTTTTTCAGTCGCTGGAGCTTTGCCGACTCACCTCGGCCGAAGAGATTCGCTTCGGCACCGCGCAACTGTCAATTCCTGCCGACACGATGCACAGTCATGAAGGAACGCGAAACAAGCTTGTCTGGAAACTGCAGGTTCAGGGGCGCATCCCCTGGTTCCCTGACATCAAAGAGGAATATGAATTTCGCGTCCTGCCCCAGGGTGTTCGATGATCGCCATCCAACTCGACCAGAAGCCTCCGCATTACGCTCCCGGCGAGGAGATCACCGGGGAACTGTCGTGGAGTGAGTTGCCAGTCGATTGCACTTCCCTGGAGCTTCGCTTGTTCTGGTACACCAATGGCAAAGGAGATCGCGATCTCGAAGTTGTAGCCAGTTGCCGCCTGGAACGTCCCGGACCGATCGGACGCCAGCGATTTGCATTCAGCTCTCCCGGCGCGCCTTACAGCTTTTCGGGAAAACTGATCTCGCTCAGTTGGGGCCTGGAAGCGGTTCCCCTGCCCGGCGGCGATAGTCTTCTGGTCGAGCTGGTGCTTGGCCCCAGCGGCGAGGAAGTCCAAATCAGCCGCCAACAAGGGGCTGACTCATGAACGATGACCGGCAGAGCCAAGTCCGGAATGGACGTTGTCCCGCCCGACTGAATCCGCTGGCGGTCGCGCGAACCGACAACCTCACGTTCCGTTTTCTGCTGCACAATTGGGAGACCCATTGTCAAGCCTTGCAGGGCCTCCGCTTTCGCGGGTTGATCTGCGGCCCACACGGCAGTGGAAAAACAACCCTGCTCGATCAACTCCACACGCGGTTGCGGGCGGCCGGGCGCATCTGCTGGCGAACTCGTCCGCAGCTCGATCGCCAGAGTCATGCAGGGTTCCTCGATGCGTGTCTCGACCAACCTGCGGAAACGATCTTGCTGGTGGATAGCGCCGAGCAGCTGAGTCGCTGGCACTGGTGGCGGCTGGTCCGGGAAACGGGCCGGCGAAAACAGGGCCTGGTCGCCACGGTCCATCGCTTCAGCCCGCTGCTGCCGGTTTGGGTCCGCACTGGGACAACACCCGAGCTGTTTTGGGAGCTGTTTTGCGAACTCGTCCCGGATGAAGCGGAACGGTGGCAACCGGTCGCCTTGGAATCCTATCAGCGCCACCGGGGCAATATCCGCGCTGCCTTCCGCGAACTCTACGACCGCTACTGGCTGGAGTGCGAACCGGACAAGCTTGACCCGGCGCTCAATCGAGGCAGGGATCGAGTCCTAACTCCGAAAAGACTTCCTGTCGCTGGCGCTGGTGCAAGAGCAGCAGCCTCCGCGATTGGGCGTGTCGCTGCTCAATCCGGCGCTGGGCGAGGCGAAAGCGGGGCTCGAGTTTGCTGAGCCGCACCGGGGATTCGGCCGCATACCGCTGCAGCCTCGCGACCTCCCGCTGGCTCAAGCCCTGGCTCAGAATCTCATCTTCGAGCGAGAGCACGAAGCGGTAACTGCCCGGATCCCA
>Ga0315899_10003515_pt1 | contig 17077 bp, 11 predicted proteins | sample LakEriMetagenome_2_FD_203518 | JGI IMG/M metagenome (GOLD analysis project Ga0315899, IMG submission 203518) | Freshwater fungal communities from buoy surface, Lake Erie, Ohio, United States - Buoy 4 MA112 | ecosystem: Environmental > Aquatic > Freshwater > Lake | place: USA: Lake Erie, Ohio... | reverse complement strand
TTGGACAGCTTTTCATCATTATTTGGCCTTTTATCGATTAAGGAAAGATGTTCGTATTTGGTTCCATTATATGAAAGTATGTCTTCTTTGTTAAATAATAGAAAATCAATGCCATCAGTTAAAAAAATTCTAGGTTTATCGTCAATGAGCGTTTGCGCATAGTCTTTTAACTGCTGTATATTTGCAGTTACAACAATTTGGTTTAATTCATTTGATATTTGTAAATTTTTTTGCTCTATGAATCCATAAAATGCATCCTCACCTTTCATTGTCCAGTCTGGTCTTTTTCGATCTGTTGGTTTTTCATGTAAAAGATCGATTTTAGAATTAATTTTATTTATTGTGTTTTTTAAAAACCTGTCGACTGTAGTGCGAAGAGCCATCTCATTATCAGGTTGAGGATTTAAGCTTAATACCTTTTCAATATCAACCAAGTAATTACTTACCATTTTCGTCCAAGTTGACATATCCATGTCATCTCCAATATGTATAAAAAGTGGATTCGATTCAATAACCTTGCGTTGTTATGATTTTTATTAAAAGAATTTTTGATGGTGTTAACAAACAAATTTTTTAATCATTTTTCCAATAGCTTTTGAAAAAACCGGGGGAACAGCGTTACCAATCTGTCTAGCTATTTCCACTTTTGTACCTGTAAATTTAAATCCAGGCGGGAAAGTTTGAAGCAAGGCTCCTTCCAGTAGTGAGATTGACCTAGGTTGTTCAGGATGGCCAAATTTCCCACGTGTGAAGGAATCAAATCTTGCGGTAATAGTTGGTGCTACATTATCCCATTCCATTCTGCCATAAACATATCGGTGGCCAATTTTGGACGGTCCTTTTTTGTGGCATTCTGCTCGTAGCTCCTCCGGTAGGTCTTGCATACCTTGGCCAGGCTTCAGGGCTTGAATTCTTTGTAAATTATTTGGTGAAAGGCGATCTGCACGGTGGTGGTTATATTCAGGATGTTCCGAGCCATCTATTGGTGCTGGTGGAAGGTGCCCAATAGTTTGTCTTACGGTTGTGATTTTTTTTAGAGTTGGTTGGGAAAAAGTAAAATTTACCTTAATATCTAATCGAGTACCCACAACGATTACCCTTTTTCTTCTTTGTGGAACACCATAATTTGCAGCATCCAAAGTGTCTGAAGCTATCGCATACCCTGTCTTTTCTAAATCTGAAATTAATTTGGTGAATCTTTGAATGCCTCTTTTGCCTCCTAGGCCAGGGACGTTTTCCAATATGAAAGAGCGGGGCATCAGTTCTTTTACTAGTTCAGAATAAGCAATTACCAAATCGTTTCTTGGGTCATTATCTGGCCCTATTCTTTGGTTGGAAAAACCTTGGCATGGGGGACCTCCGGCTAAAAGGCCCAATTCTCCCGGAACAATCCCGGCCAATTTTAGGATATTTCCTCCAAGTAAATCCTCAATTTTGCTTAGGTAAAAATTTCCCCGAAGGAACCTTTGGTTTAGTTTGCAAGTTTCGATGCAAACCGGATCAGCGTCAAAACCTACCAATGGATTAAATCCAGCGGCTTCCAAACCAAGGCTCATTCCTCCTGCACCGCAAAAGGCGTCAATAAACGTGTTAGCTTTTGAAGGCACGGTCTTTTCCCTTTATTCCTGCAATTACACTTCCGAATGAATTGCTTATTGGTCCTGAAATCAAATCATTTTCATCTGTAGTTTCACATGGTTTTGTTTCATTTGTGAGGAAGTATAAAACAGTAGCAGCTATACCTGCAGCTAATGGAGGGGGAACCGCCTCACCAATTTGTGAAAAAATAGTGTCAAAGTCGCCGTTGAAAAAAAAACTGTCAGGGAATCCTTGAAGTCTGGCAGCCTCGCGGGCCGTCAAGCCTCTGTTTTGCTCAGGATGAGTGAACCGGCCACTTGCAGGATTTCTCGCATAGTGCGTTATTGTGATAGAAGGCCTATCCCAGTGTAGCCTCCCATAAACATCATAGAACCCTTTTACTCTATCTAAACATTTAGGACCAATTCCGGATGGTCTACTCCCACCGTTTGTGGGTACAGATTTGATGACATCAATGGTTGATTTTCTGTGGGCTGCACATCGATGCAAGTAATCAGATGGATTGGCTGAACCAGGTGAAACAGGGGGAAGCATTGCGATTGCTTCCCTCACGGTGCGATATTTTGTCGAAGGTAGGAAGGGAACAGGCATCAGAAAATTTTTCTTCATTGCAATCACAACTGCGCGGAAGCGCTCTTGAGGCACTCCAAACCCCGCACAGTTATAAATTTTTTGTTTTACTACGTAGCCATTTTTAATAAGTAGTTCCCTTGTAATAGTAAAGTAATCCCAGTATTTCTTTGAAAAGATTTCTGGGACGTTTTCCATCACAATCGCATCTGCATTTAATCTCAAAGCAAGGCGAGCAAATACAATAAGCAAATCATTCCTTGAGTCTGGTTTATCCCAAGATTTTTTGCGGTGGGCGCTAAAACCTTGACAAGGTGGGCCGCCAACTATTACCAGGGGCAACTTCTTGGAAAACCCTACCTTATTTTTAAAGTCCTCGAAAACCTTTGGCGTTTCTTCAAGAACGCGAATATCCGTGCAAAAGGTTTCACCACCCAGCGATCGTTTGTAACTTTCAAGAGCAATAGGATTTTTGTCTACTGCCCCAGCAATTCTTACCTTTGAACCTGGTCCAGAAACTGCATCGAAACCTAAAGAAAGTCCACCACAACCTGAAAAAAGGTCTAAAACTTCAACAGAATGTTTTCCCGAATTTTTCCCAATGTCTGTTTCCCATTTGAATAAGCGGTCCACAGCTTTTCGCGAAATGGTTTGAAGCTTACGGCTAGTCATCTTTTTGATATTCCTTAATTGCATTTTGGAAAATCGACATAAAAATTTGTGTTTTTTTCCTTGGATTTTTACAAATCATTTTAAAAAGTACCCAAAAAGTTGTAGAGTAATTTTTTAAAAATTTGAGGTTAACAAAAATAAAATTCACATATGATTTTAGCTTACCGGTCGGTTTGGTTTCATAGTAGTGTTTTAAAAGTATATAATTCACTGCAAATAGTCTCCCAATCAACTTTCTTTTCAAATTGAAAACTAATTTCCCCTTAACTAAAGATGCTCAACCAATACTAGACATTAAAATAAATCAGGCTGATTTAAGCTGCGCCAATTTTGTTCCGATTTTAAAAAGGAATTGATATAAAACCGCCTGTTTTTGATTTTTTGATTCATCAGGAGTGGTTATTCCACAAACCGCCGATTCATCAATCTAAGCTGTTGCGACCCAGCAATAAAAAATGACAACCCCCTCGGACTCAATGCCCGCCAGCGTAGGCGCATCAGGTTTGGGAATTTGGCCGGCGGCACCCAATCTGTGAGCAATGCCCCTATCGGTTGGGTGGCCTGGAGGTCCAGATCCAACAAATTATCTGATCCCGCTGAAAATAACATACCCGCCTGCAACGGTTGCCATTTTTCCAGGTTGATGGAAAAGGATTTCAAGTGAGGCAACACCCTTTGGCCGATCAGGAAATGGGCTCTCCAGCTCAAGGTGCAGCGATCCAGGGTGAGTTCGCGCAACCAGCCAGATTCAGCCCAAGTGGCCAGGGTTCCAACCACCACATCCGGAACATGGAGCAGGGAAAGGCTGAGGGAGTGCAAGCCCCGGCCCTTGATCCCCAGCAGGGGTTGCAGCAGGGATCGGTGGATGCCCGGAACTCCCTGCAGGGCAAGTTCCCTCAGGCCGGGCGCGTTTTGTATCAACGGTTCCAGCCAGGATTCACCAACCCCGACGGGCACAGCCAGTTCCAAAGACTGTAGCTGCTGGAAACCGCTCCAACCTGTCAGCACCGCCATTTTTTCCGCATCCAACCCCGGGGCGTGGAGGCCCAGGCTGGTGAGGTTTCGCATGGCTGGTAAACCGGTGAAATCTTCCACCATGGTTCGGTTGAGTGACCCGCCATACAGGTGGAATGAATCCAACCGTTTGAAGAAGGGGTTGGCGAAAAGGGGTTCCACTTCGGTGGAATGTCGGGGGTAGTACGACCACCAGCGCAAGCTGCGGAGGTTTGGCAGGGTAGATCGGGGAAACGCATTCCCGCGCCCGATGGAGATATTCCCATCCAACGCCAATATGCCCAGATTCTCGAATGAAGGGCAATCCAGAAACGCCCGAAGGGCCTCCCGGTCAAAGGATGGGTCACGGATCACCGCCTCGCGGAAACGCAGATGATTCCTGTGGGGACTTGGGATGACCGGTTTTCCGGGCAATTCACCGTTGAAAAAGAAACACCCGCACAAGCGATCGGTGGTTTCATTTCCCGGCCCCTCAAGGTACCGCGCCGTGGGGATAAATGCCCCGTCCCGGATGCCCCAAAGATCTTCCAACGGCCCGACTTTTTCCTGACTGGCCAAAGGGATGGCGACATCGGGAAAGACCCGGGAAATCCGCAAACGGTGGGCTGTGCCCGGGAAATCAGGCTCCAGGAAATCCGCCAGGATGGCGGTACCCAACGGATCGCCAAGCTCTGGCAACAATGATATTTCTTGTGCAATATTCATTTATAAAAAGAAATTTCCGGGATTGGTATAACTCTGCAGACAAGCACCCGAATGCTTGGGTTTCAGGAAAAAAGCGGGTTTCCGAGGGCCCAAAAGGAAGGAGGGCGACCTGCGCTTAGAACTTCTGTGAAACATTCATTGAACAAAAAACCAAGGTTTTTCAGCCAAAATGGTTTTACCAAACTGCGATGACTGGTTGAAAACATCTGTTTTTCAAGGGTTTTTTTCAACATTATCCTATTTTGTAATTATTATTTCAATTTGTTATTTATTTTACAAATTAAACAAAATAATTTTTTTAACTTATTTAATATTTATAAAAGTTGCCAAAGAACATTTTTACTTGACAATGATATCTTTAGGGCTAGGATGGGCCTTCTGCTTGTAGTCAGGAGGAATCATGACCGGTTTGTTTCATCGTTTTTCGGACCAGGCCAGCTGGTTGACGCACCATGGGATAAATAGCTGGATATCTTATGATAAGCCTTTAGCGGCGCCCTGGCTGGTGCTATCCTCAGGGCGCCAGCGGAGGATGATCCAGGCCCCGGAAAGCGGGACGGGGATGATGAGCCCTGCACGGGCCCTGACTTTTCAGGGATTGGTTGCTGAGTGTTGCAGTTTGTGCGTGGGGGCGGGCCGGCAGGCAACCCTGGTTGAGCAAGAGTTGGTTCTTGCGGGGTTGATGGAAGGGGGAGGGCACCCGGTCAGCGCGGGTTTGATCAGTAACTTGCTCCAGATCGAACGCGAGGGGAACGAGGCCCGTGCACCGGAGTGGATGCGGGATATGGTTCTCGCCTTCCGGGATGCACTTGGGGAAAGGGGCTTGGCCACCTGGTGGATGTCGGTGGGGCAGATTCTCCGTGATCTAAATGGGCCGGGTGAATCGATACTTGCGCGGCACCTTCGTGACCAGGTGGGATTGATCCGCCTGGATGGGTTCACCTCATTTGACCCGGCACGCGTGGATTTGATCCGCTCGCTGGCGAACCACGTGCGGGTGGAACTGCGCCTGCCTACCGGACCGGAGCGGTGGGAAAACGAACTGATCCACCGGACGGTGGCAGAACTGGGATCGGTTGAGTGCCTTGCGGTTGATGCCGGACCGCCGACTGAACCTCGTCAGGCCCCAGTGAGCAACATAGTGGTGCCCCAGGTTTTCCAGGAGCACCAATGGGTGGCGACCAAGGTCCGTGAAATCCTTTCGGTTTCCGAGGTTTTTCCGGAAATAGCGGTGGTTGTGCCGCCGGGCGGCCACGCCAGGACCATGCGATTGGCCCTGGAAGCCCTGAATATCCCGGTGAGTTGTCAGGCGGAAAGCGCCCCGGTATTGGATACACGGCCAGGCCGGTTCGTGGTGCGGTTGCTGGCTCTGGGGGAAAAGACCCGTCTGGAAGATTTGGATGCCCTGGTGAATGACCCCTGGGCCCGTGAATCCTTCGAGGGGTTCTGGCTGTGGCCATTCCTTCAGCGCCTTTGCGGCCCCATAAAATTCGGCCAGACCGCTGGTGATTGGGAGCGGCGTTTCATCAGGGTCATCAGGAATTGGGTCAGATCGTTGGTCAATGACGGCGATGGGGAGCATGAGTCGCTTGCCGGCGTGGATGTCGCGGATTTGGTGGGCCGGGCAGTAGGACCAACCCCGGCGGATAATCCGGGCGCGGGCATCGGCGATGAAGGGTCCGGTATCGACCCCGTTGAAATACCGGTGATCGCCGAAGGCCTCCAGGACAAACTGGAAATCCTTTGCCGACTGGCGGGTTCCATTGTGCGGTTCCTCCGCATGGCGGAGGGCATTCGCCCGACGGCCGACGGGGAAAGCGTTTCGGCCCGGCACCTGGCCGACGCCCTGGGATGTTTGCTGGACTCGATCGGTTTTTCCAGGCGCCTCGCGGGATTCCGCAGGGGCAGGATACCTGCCGGTGCTTTGGAGACGGACCAGCGGGCAGCAATGGTGATAAGGGATACCCTTTACGGGCTTTCGCTTGCAGGCACAGGATTGTTGGGTGAACCGGCGGGGACGATCCTGCTGCTGCTTTCGACGGCGAAGGTGAACCTGCCACCCCGTGACAGGGGTTGCGTCCAGGTGCTGACCCCGCGGGTCGCCGCCTCGGGAACTTTCGATCATGTTTTCCTGATCGGGATGGAGGGCGGTAGCTATGAGGCTTCCCTGCCCGACCCGTTGCGGGTAAGCGAAGACGAACTCAAGCGCCAAAAGGATGAACTGGCTTTCCACATCAGGCGGGCGGTGTACTCGGCGAGGCAAGGGGTTTGGCTGGTTCGTGGCGACAATCATCAGGACAAAAAGTCGGTGCCTTCCGCCTTGCTTCGCTTATTCCCGCAACCGGTTGGCGGGGAAAGGCTGGAACAAGTGAGAGGATTCCACCACAGGCCCGCGGATTCATTCAGCCCTGAAAAAACCGCTGAATGGGCAGACAGGTTGGCAAGCCTCGCCCATCCCGGTTCCCCCGCGGGACCTACCCTGGAAAATCCTTCCTGGTATGCCGACCTGATGGCATTCGCCTGGCCCGAGGAACGCCCCTTCTCCCCGACGACCCTTCAGAATCACCTGGTGTGCCCATTCAGGCATTTCGCCAGGGAGACCCTGGGGTGCAGGGGATTCGAGGCGGATGACGCGCCGAGGATCGAGGGGAACTTCCTGCACAAGATCATGGAGATAGCCGTCGGTGATTCCGGTGTATTCCCACCACCCGGGGAGGCGATCAAAAAGGCGGCAGAGGAGGCCTGGCCGGAATTCAGCGACCTGTTGGACCCATCTTTCCGGTCCTTAGGAGAAGAGATCGCGGCGACCCTGGAGGAGGACAAGGAAATCCAGGCCGAACGGTGGCTGGCACCCAACGCTGACGGGAGAAAATCGGTGGAACTTCGGGTGGAGATTCCGGGCAAGGATTCAAACGATCGACCATTCATCATGCGGATGCGGATGGACACCCTTCTGGAACATCCCGATGCCGGAAACATGCGGCATTTGGTGGTGGATTACAAACGAACGATACCCGGCAAGCATTTCCAGCAAATACGCGAAGGCACAACGCTGGAACCGGTCACCTATGTCGCCGCGGCCGGAAAAATAACCGGCGCCGGAACGGAAAACACGGGGATGGCTTTCCTGCAGTTGAAACGGGGGGCCAAAAGCAAACTGGTCTGGCTTCACAGGGATGGGCGTTGGGAAAGCCCAGACGGGATGGAACCCATCAGCCAGTCGGAGCAGCAAGAGCAGATCGAACAGGCTGTGGCCGAGGTGCGCCGTGGCAGGTTCAGCCTGACCATGCATGACCCGCACGATCACCCCGCCAAACCATGTGGCGAATTCTGCCAAGCGCGGCATGTGTGCCGTCACGCAAACCAACCCGCCAAATTCTCGAGGAGTTGATGATGTTCCGTGAAACCATTGCCTATAAGGATTGGAAACTGAACCGCGGGCAACTCCAGATGCTGCGGACAGGGGGGTTCTGCGGAACCCTCGCTGTCGCCGGTTCGGGGAAAACCACCGCGCTGGTCTCGCAGATGATCTTCCTGATCGCCGAGACGGGAAGATGGGACCTTTCCAGCCTCATCATCGTCACCTTCACCACCAAGGCTGGCGCCGAGTTGCGGCACCGAATCCACACCGCCCTGGAGGCGGAATTGCGACACGCCTCGGCGACAGGCAGCAGAGAGCTGGAGGAACTGTGGCGGAAGGCGATCGACTCCCTTCCCATGGCCATCATCGGGACCATCGACAGCCTGGTGGGGAACCTGCTCAGGAAACTCGCCTTGAACGGGAACATCCACTTGGACCCGGGATTCAAGGTGATGTCCACTTTCCAGACGGACGAAATCATCGAGGAAGCCTGGGACAGCCTGGAGGATTTGCTACGGGAGGATTCACCAAGCGTTGAGCACGCTGGGGTGCTGGCCGCTGTGAAAGGACTGCTGGGCGCGGGTCTGAAACTCACGACCTTGCGGGGTTATTGCACCAGTCTGTTCGGATCCAAGGGACCGGGGCCCAAGGCGGTTCGGGCCCTGGAGGCTTTTCTTGCCCTGGAAGATGCGGACAAAAACCAGGTGCTGGTCGGCATGGTCGGCCCCTGGCGCCGGGGTATTGGTGCTTTTTTCAACGCCGGATTGCGTGGAGAGATTGAAGGGGTAATCCGGGAACTTAAATTAGTCAAAGCCGGGGGAGACAGCAAGGACGAAGTGCTCAGCGGCCTGTCGGATTGGCTGGGGCTGGACCCGGAATCCCCGGATGAGGTGAAGTTGCGGATGCTGGTCAGGGCATTGTTCACCAAGGAAGGTTCACCGAAAAAAAGGGGGCTGGAAAAACAAGGGAGCCCCTATTCACCGATTATGCGGGAAATCACAACCCAAATGGGCCAGGTTTTCCCCTCCTTTATCCGGGAGATCAAGGTGGATTTCACCCAGCCTGCAACTGAGTTGGAAGGCGAAACCCGAAGGATTTACGCCGCCCTGCTGGTGGTTTTCCGGTGGATGGAAGTCCGGTTGGGGACTCTGGCCGGGAAGAGGAGTCTGATCTCGTTCGATGGTGCTGCGCGGATGCTGTTGGATTTCCTTGTGACCCGGGAAGGGGCTATTGAAACCCTAAGCGGTCTTGGTTTTCGACCGGAAAAATTATTTCTGGACGAGGCCCAGGATGTGAATCAGGACCAGTTCAAATTGCTTTGCTCCATTGTCGGGGCAAAGGCCGATGATCCTTCAACCTGGGAATCCTTTTTCGTGGTGGGTGACCCGGAGCAATCCATTTACAGGTTCCGGGGCGCGCAACCGGATTTTCTGGGTTGGATGCTCGAAATGCGCGCGAAACTTGGCCAACCCGAGCAGAAAACATGGTACGACGCTGAATTGGAAAAAAATGGCACCCGTGACAAGGCCATGTTTTCAACAGAACCTGAGCGACGCGGGATCTGCCGGCTAGAGACCAACAACCGCAGCAAATCAAAGCTGCTGGAGTGGATTGATCGCGCCAGCGGTCAAGCCGCGGCCGAATGCGCCCTCCCCTATCCCCACAACCAACTTGTACCGGCCACGGAGGAAAAATCACCTCCCCAAACCAGAGCCACGATCCTGCATCCAGATCGGACTCCAGCAGATGGCCCGTGGGGCTTGATGCCGTTGTTCAACCAACTGGCCGCGGAATTGATAAAGGCCAAGGATGAGCTTGGGCTGGAATGGCAGGATTTCCTGATACTCGCGCCCGGGCTCAAGAAACAGACCGGGCAAATCCGGAAGGCGTTTTCGGCAGCAGGAATCAAGACCCGGTTCGCTGGGAATTGGCCCATGCTATCGACCAGGACGGCAAAAGACATCATGGTGCTGCTGCAGTGCCTTTCCGATCCGGAAAATTCCATGGCGCTTTATGGTGTGCTGCGCGGGCCGGTTTGCCGACTCACCGATGAGGAGATCACCCTGGTTTCCGTTTCCGCGAAAACCGAAGCTTCAAGGGCCAACAACCTGCGTGCCGGCCTTTGGCACCTGGCGAAGAACCGGCAGCCGGCATCGCGCGAAGCCCGGGCGATTTGGGACAAGATTCCGGAAAACACAAGGCGATGGATTCTCCAAGTGGCCGACTGGTTGGGCTTCGGACCCGCATCGTGGAGGCGTCTGATTGACCGGATGCCGGTTGAGGAAATGTTGCATGACATACTGGACGCTTCCGGGGCTTGGGACGCCTTGGAAAAATCGGACCCGGGACATGGTGTCGCCGACGCATGGGAAGCCCTTGAGCTGGCCGGGTTCTTCTCCACCAACGGCATGAATTGCGCCGGTATCGCCCGCGAGTTTCTGAGGCATGCTGATCAAAATGAGAGCATCCACTTCGAGGCGGAGGCAGAACCGGATTTGGAAAGCCTGCGTGTAATGACCCTTCACTCCGCCAAGGGTTTGCAGGCCAAGGTGGTTGTGATGCTTTGCCTCGACCAGGAACCCCCTCCGAATTCCCTTGTTTTCCTTCGCTCAGACCACTTCATTGAGGGGGCACCATTGGGAGGGGAAAAGCTGCGATCGCTGGACTACCTACCGCTTCTTGTTGCCAAGGATTTTCTGGATGGTTTGGGGGAGGCGAACTCGCTGAGGGGGATGGCCGAATTGGTGGAGGGGTATCGGGAGGCCCAGGAAAAATCCCGACTTTTCCATGTCGGATTGACCCGGGCGGAGGAGCGCCTTTTTTTGGTTCTGGAAAAGCCCCTTGGGCCTGGTCCCGGGCTGGTCCACACGATGGCCAATGGGGCTTTGGATATTTGTAAGAAATCGGGGATTGATACCAAGCTGGTGCAAGTTGATATCCCGGAGGATTCCAAGCCGGCGGGTTTTGGCCCTTGTCCCGGTCCTTACAAGGCATCGGACACAACCGGGCCATTGCCGGCTCTGTCTGACCGGTTGCTGATGGTGCGGGAGGCGAGGATCGGTGTCACCAGTCTGTTGCCCATCCTCGCTGCGCTGGACAGCGGGGATGGAGAAAAAGCCAGGCAAGCCCAAAAAGTGCTGGCAATGTTGGGTGAAGGCGTAGCTCCGACGGTGGGAAAAATGACTCCAGGTATCAAGGGGATAGACGGTGAGGATGAGGCGAGGTTCGGCAAATTGATTGGGACATCGGTGCACCGAATGTTCGAGATGAGGCATGCCCTGGATGGACTTGATGGCGTGGAAAGGAAAAAATCCATCGAGCGCCTGGTGGCCCATGCGGTTGAGAAGGCGCGCTCGGACGAAATGCTGCTGCATTTTTCACAGGAAAGGATCACCGAGGTTGCTTCCAAGGCCGACCTGATCGTTGCAAAACATGGCAAGCCGGGGTCGAACCTTTTCAACCTGCTGGAACAGCGGGGGACCAGCGAGGTTGATTTCACGATCAGAATCGGCAGGTGGGTGATATCGGGGCGTATAGATCGTTTGTTGGAAAACGGAGAAGCAATCGATTGGAAGACAGACCAAGGGAGAAAAAAAGAAATTGAAGGCAAGTATCGACCGCAAATGCTCGTCTACAGCCTTGCCATGTTGCAGCGTCGTCGGCAAATGGGGCAACACGGTTCCGAACCCGTGATAATCCACCTGGCAATGACAAAGGGTAATGGAGATATCGTTCCAATGATTTATCAGGTGGCTGAAATCGAAGCATTTCACGAAAAACTGTCAGGCATTCTCGGGGAAACCAGAAAACTACCGGAATAAAGCCGGAACTTTTGCAGGCGCTACACACTTGGGTGGCCGTAAAAAGAAATAATGCTTGATTGGTGATTGGAACATGAACTGCCGATCCTAACCGGAAGGCATGAAAGGTGGGTTGATGGCCAGGCATATCTACATGACCAATGGTCGAGTAAGCCGGGAAGAAGAGGGCACCAGGGTTCCCGCAACAACAACTGACGAACCGGTTGAAACCCATCCGGTCGCTGGATGGGAGCCAGAGAAAGCATGGGAGAAAATGGCCAGGGTGCAAATGGTGGAAATCGCCACGGACCGCCCATCTTTCTTCTCCGTGACCGGAATCATCGTGGGCAACGAGCACATCCTGAGTTGCGGTCATTTCCACGGGGACTGGATAAGAATCCCAAGTTATTCCAATCCGGTCTTTTATGAGGTGAGGCGACTGACTGATTGCATGGAGAGCCTGTTTTGCTTGACAGCCGCGAGCAGTTTTGATGTCAGCATGCTCAGCGCGGATTCCTTCATCGAATGTGGCTCGGAAGGGCCCACCTGCGATGCCCATGAACTGGTGGCGGGCAGGGATGAGATTCCTCCCATCTACCCTTGCAGGATTGACTTAGATGCCGATGTGACCCTCGATGGAAAATTCTATTCGAGGATTCGGGATCGCTTTGTGCCGGTTAGGATCAGCATCCGGCCCAACCATTTTCTTGTCCGACTGACGGGTGCCAATCTGCTGCCGGGGGATTCCGGTGGTCCCCTCTTCACGGCAGATGGGGACCTGATTGGCTGCGTGAACGCAGTCGTTGGCCCGGGTTTGGATGAATTGGAAGGTTTGGGTGCCCTCTATTTCCAGTCTCTGCCTGTGCTGGCAACCAACCCGGAAACCATGACTTGGGTTGAGCGAAAAGCTAGTGAGTTGGCTGGGTTTTCCAAACAAAATGAGAAAAACCCAAGATCCATCACGCTAACCAATTGATTGCCAGAAGATAGGGCCGATCCAAAACGGCCGGGTTGGAACAATGCCTGGGTTGCTAGGCGGGAGGAAACTTATGGCTTTGCTACTTCTTGGCCTAAATCCTGAAGGCCAAAAACCCTTGGTGGCCTTGGATATTGAGACGACTGGATCGGATGCCAACACGGATCGAATTGTCGAGCTCGCGATGATAAAGCAAACCGGGGACCAAAGGACGGAGTGGGTCAAACGATTCAACCCGGGAATCGCCATCCATCCGGCGGCGTCCGCCGTGCATGGGATAACGGATGATCAAGTCAGGGACCTGGAATCTTTTGATGCCTTCAAAAATGAAGTCGTGGAGTTTCTCAGGGACTCCGATCTGATCGGGTACAACCTGATCAATTTCGATCTGCCAGTCCTGCGTCGCGAGATGGGACCGGATTCCAAAGTGATCGAGAAGTCGAAGATTATCGACCTGATGCAGCTGTATTTCCATGTCGCGCCTCGAACGCTCTCGGCAGCCTGCAAGCAATACCTGGGAAGGGATTTGGATGACGCCCATCAGGCCCTGGCAGACACCTCCTGCGTGCTGGATCTCCTGCCGGCAATGGTGAGGGCAGAAGCCAACAAACTCCCGCAGACAATGGAGGGACTCGCCGATTTGACGGATGAATTGTGGACCGCCAGAACCCTGGCCAAAAACCCGGATGGATCGATGGAATTCCGGTTCGGCAAGCACCGTGGAAAAAAAGTCGATGATGTGGCCCGAATCGATTTGGATTACCTGAGGTGGTTCTCCAGGCAGGAGTGTTCCCCCAAAGCCAAGGATATTTTCCTGAAGGCAATCCTATCGGCGATGGAAAAAAGGTCTGGCAACCACTGAGGCCGGGTTGGCGCAAAGGGGGAGGTGCTGAGCATGGCGGGGTCATCGAGGAAACAATTGAAAAATAGCGTTGATATTATTCCAAAAACACGGGCTAAAAGCACCGATCCCGGCAAACGCGGGGTATGTGTCCCTGGATCACCAACCGAAACAAGCCGGGTCACCAAAAAGGCCAGTGAAAAAGAACCTGGAAACTCCGGGAGCATTTCCAGGAAAGCGAGAAGCTACCCTGGTTCGCAGGAACGTAAAAACGCCCTGTTAGTCCTGAATGATACTGTCGGGAAGCCGGTCGGTAATTGGATGACCGCGGATGACTTATGGGGCCACAGAAAAAGGATCATGCCGGACAGGGAAATTACCCTTGAGAATTTCCGGGAATGGTGGGAGTCCACGCGCAAGGATTATTTCATCCACCCAGAAAAGTATGGTCATGTCAAACTCCTGGCCGGGGACAGGAAAAATGAGAGAGCGATCGAGATTGATCAGGCAACGGGTGAATATAAGGAAAAGATAAGGGGAAAAACGCCCAAATTCAGCTTGTCGAAGGTGTACCACGAAGCTGGCTTGCCTTTGGAGTTGGGGAGAAGTCTTTTCAGGTTCCTGAGGTACCTTCAAGAGGAGGCCCGCCACCTGAGGCTGCCCAGTTCTTTCCATATATCTACCGATCTGATGGACTATTTGAGGGAAACCTTCGGTGTGGAGGCAGATCACGACTTGAAAACAGGTAAAAACCGGAAGAAAAACCCTGAACTTGTGGCCAACAGTCATGGCAGGGTGCCCGGGAATTTCCTTATCCAACGTTTTGATGGCCGGCCGTTATCCAGGGACCGTGACGATGAGCACCAGCGTATTTCAAATTCATATCGTGTCGCGGAGCAAAGCTTTCTCCTGGGGCGCTGGTTTGAATTCAACTACCAAGCCACGCCATCCGCCCCGGTCAAGCGAATCAAATTGGATATCGCCTGCGCGATGTTGTCGGTCAAGAACAGCGGCATATATTTCTATGGCTGCGTGCCTGACAAAGAAAACCCGTCCAACTACATGATGGAGAAAGGTGGATCCGGCCAACCCAAGGAGAAAATCTGGAATTTCAAGCTGGACAGGATGTTCGATCCGAATATTTCGCAAGAACCAAGCCGGTTGGGAACGCTCCTCCAAGAAATCCGGTCCGAGGTTCTGACCAATGACGGTGTGTTTCTGGTGGACAAATCAAACAGGTTTGAGGCAATCGTCAAGGTTTCGGGGGATTACATCTCTTATCTCCGGGAATCGATGCCATTCCAAAGGGCGGAAAGCCTCGATAAAAGGCAACTGGAAATGATCGGGCAACCTGCGGTTTCCCATTGCCTTCGGATCCGGGCGACATCCAAGGAACATCTTTCCAACGAAGTTTTCAAAGCCAGGGGCAATCTGGTGGTGCTGTGGCCGCAACATATGGTCGAATTTGTTCAGGATGAATCGGCCAAGATGATTGAGGCCCTGAGGGGATTTGAACCGGTTTTCAAAAATAAAGAGCACCAGGCGCCACATTTGGCAACCACCCCGCGGGGCACCTTGAACGCCTGCAGCCAAAACCCTTTTGATCAAGAAGGTAATCCAGAGGCAATTTGATCAAAGGTTATTGAATTTTCCGCAAGCGTGGACCTTGAAACCTTCCCGCAAAACCTTTGTCTTCCCAAAGGGCGGTTGGTGATCAGGGGGGTATTTGTCATGAATCTAGATGAGGCGATGGATAAGGTGGCTCAGTTTCATCGGATGATTGGTGAGGTAGTTGGCGAAACGCCGATTCGCCTTGAATGCGAACCCTCACAGGCGTTGAAGGTTGCCGGTGAATTGCGCGGAATTATTATGGCTTGCTCCGGGAGGGGTTCCCACTTGCTTTCACGGGTTTGTCTTTCCCTTGAGGAAACCGCGGAATTCCTTGAAGCCCATGCAAAAGGCGATATTACGGCTGTAGCCGATGCGGTAGGGGATCGTCTTTTTGTCCTGTTGGGTGATGCTATTGCGTGCGGCCTTCCATTATGTGAAATCTTCAAAGCTATCTGCGATAGCAACCTCACCAAGGCGATGGGGAAAATGGATGGCAGGGGTAAAGGTATCAAGGGTTCTGACTATAGAGATCCAACCGATGCCATCCAATCAGCAATCAAATTGAGGCGGGATGATTGATAGTAGGATGTTGGAAGTGACCTACCGCTGCATTACCCAATGCGCCAACGCCTTAAGGGGCCGTTTTGAACATCAAGGTTGATTCATCGAAACTGCCCCCCCTCCTTGAAAGGGATTTATTTCAACGGAGGACCGGGTAGGATTGCCAATCAAGAAATCGCCCATTCAGGAAACAGAATTGATGATGGATTCCCGGGTTGGTGATTATCTGGCTGGGATCATTTCGGAAATCTCCGGCGTGCAATTCAATCTGGAAGATTGGTTTCCGAGGCCCGAAGATTATCCGGAGAATACCAAGGATGATTCCGATGAAAACTGTTGTCTTTGGCAAGCTTACCTTGGCATACTTGCCAAAGACAAAACGGTTTGGTTTTCAGTGGATCGGGGTATTGACAGAGGAAATCCCGGTGGAAATGTCAAAACAAGATGTATGATGAATCTGAAGGCAGCATCAAATTTCAGAAAATTGACATCTTATTCACGTTTTATTGCCCATAAGCTATTGATGGACTGGCCGGATGTGAATGCTATTTACATTGATGATTCGGATTTTTTAACTCACAAAAAAGTGGTTCAAATGTTGACCATTTTATGGGATCAGGCCTACGGTTCAATTAAAGACTGACAGACACAGGCCGACCTTTCATTTATTGTAACCTTTCAGCCGACTGCCGTGACTTTTGTTGGCAAAGGCGGCAGTTGCCCTGAACGCACGCAAGACTTCAAAGCATCCACCAGAACCTGCAGCGGGTTGTGCCCACGCATCTTGACGGTGCGGAGGATGGTCATGAAGATGGCTTGGGTTTGGGCACCTTTCTCGCTGCCATTGGCGTAGCTGTTCTTCCGGATCAGGACCGCAGGGCGGATCCCCCGCTCCCCGGCATTGTTGTCCGTCGGCACCTCCTCGTGGTCCAGGAAGGTGAGCAGTTCCTCCCGGTGGCGCCGCAGTCTCTTCTCCAGCCGCCGGGCATGTTTTTCCTTCCACCCCTGGTCGATGAACTCGTCCAGGCGTTTTCGGATTCTGACTTTTCGCCGCTCGTAGACTTCCCGCCCCAGATCCTGCTTCTCTTTCTTCAACCGCATGCCGTCCCGGATCAGGCGGCGAAGCCGCCGGTAAAACTCCGGCCAGTCCCCGCCGGGATTGTGGTAGTGCCGGGTCCGACTCAGGTCACGCAGCAAATGCGGCAGGCATTTCTGTTTGGCCAGGCAGATGACCGAGTTGTAGGCACCCCAGAAGTCGGTCACCAAAACCCCGTTGAAGCAGGCGCGGAACAGCTTCTTCAGAACACCACTGCCACGCCTTGGATCGATCAGGTAATACACGGCATCCCCGGATGCCAGGCACCATA
>Ga0315899_10003514_pt1 | contig 17077 bp, 16 predicted proteins | sample LakEriMetagenome_2_FD_203518 | JGI IMG/M metagenome (GOLD analysis project Ga0315899, IMG submission 203518) | Freshwater fungal communities from buoy surface, Lake Erie, Ohio, United States - Buoy 4 MA112 | ecosystem: Environmental > Aquatic > Freshwater > Lake | place: USA: Lake Erie, Ohio... | reverse complement strand
AAATCGAAACAGTCGTTGCTCAACTAGGCGACGAAGCGGTAGATGCGATTCGAGCTGTCGGTCCCAAAGCCATTCGATGGATTGAAGCTTCTGCATCCGATGGTGCTCAATCCGCTCGGCTGATCTCACGATTTGGCGATGAAGCAGCCTGGGTGGTCACCGACCCAGCGCGACGAGCAATAGCGGCGAAGATGGGTGATGATGCTGCGGCTGCGATGATCAAGCTTGGACAACCAGCAGAGAAGATCCTAGAACTCGGTGGTGAATCCGCAGCGAAAGCAGCCGCTCAACTATCCACCAAAACTGGTCGGCAATTGGCGATGCTGGCGGACGATTCAGCCAGCGCTGCACTAGTGAAGAACGATGCTCTTATGCAGACGGTTGCGAAGTTCGGTGACAAAGGAATGGAGTTCATCTGGAAGAACAAAGCCAGCCTCGCAGTCGCTGCAACACTGACCGCGTTCTTGGCCAACCCAGAACCCTTCATCGACGGAACACAATCCCTCGCTCAAGTAGTAGCCGACGCAGCGGTCGAACCGATTGCACGTGAAATCGCATCCAGTACCAACTGGACCCTAACAATCGGATTGCTGGTCTTGGCCCTCTGTGCCTACCTGCTCATCAAGCACTGGATCACTCAACCAAGACGAATGGCAAAGTAGATTCCAGCACTGAGTTGGCGTGGCTATGCCGATCGCATCTCTGTTTACCGTTAGGGCTCGGCTTGGACAGGCCACACTTGCAGAGAGCCGAAATACGAGAACATCCGAAGATCTTCGACGAGTTTGTTGCGATATTTAGCAGATTAGAAATCGCTAAACGCAAAACCGATTTCCCGGCCAACGGCGCCCGCTTTCTTGGAAAGTGAATGCTCCTTTACGAACTTTGACAATAGCGATTTCTGAGATCGGCTCGGCAAGTCGCTAAATCCACACGTTGCCAGATTTCGTTGGGGCTATAACGATTGAAGTATTGTTTCTCGCTATGCTTTCTTTTACTGTGTTTCGGATGCGATTCGGCATCCCATCAGAGTGGTTTCAAAAGAGTTTCGATACCCAATCCAGGTCCGGGCCATCGGTCTCAAAAACACCTTGCTTTTGTTCCGCCTGATCTAAAGGAACCCGTACCCGTTCTTTTATTCTTGCATGGTCACGGCGAAAAGGGGAGCGATGGCCTGTTCCAAGTCAGCAATAATGTGGGGCAAAACATTTGGCGGCGCCGCAATCAATTTCCATTTTTGACAGTCTGTCCGCAGTGCCCTCTCAACGACAACTGGGATTCGGACGGTCCCAATGCAAAGCACGCAATCGATTGCTTGAACGATGCGATCAAGCGATTTCACGGTGATCCGAAGCGTGTATTTGTCGCAGGTATATCCTCGGGGGCCGATGGAGCCATGCAACTGTACTCAGCCAACCCCGATCGCTTCGCAGGCATTTTCCTTTGTTCCTCCGGAGTTGGTGGAGCCCGAATCTCCGTTCCAGATGCCGATGTACCTATGTTGAACCTTGTCAACAAATACGATCGAACAATATTGCAACAAGATGCACTAGATGCGGGCTTGAAATGGATGCAAGCAGGCCTGAGTCCGTCGGTAACCATTGTCAACGGATCACCAACGCTACCACATAACGCATGGGACCAAGCCTACGATTCCCCGATTACTCTATCTTGGCTTTTGAAATCAGTGCGATCAGGCTCAAACGGAAATACAGCGAATGCTCGATTCGAGTTGCTTTCAAGCGAACACATCCTAAAAACTTGGAAATCGAATTCTAATAACAACAACTGGAAGCCAATAGATCAATACGAACTGTGGTATGAACCTAATCAAGATGAATCCTCGTTAAGGTCGCCATGGCTTATTGAGGACTGTGATCTTCATTTTGAGGTCTTCCTTGAAGCGAAATCCCAGGTTCGTTTTCAACTTCTTTCAAAAGAGTCAGACGCATTTCCACGATTCGGTTCGGGAATAGAACTGGTACTGGAACTCCCCATACAGGGAACGGGTGGCGTACGGCATTTGAATGGCAATTGGATAGAGCGACTCGATCCCGCAGCTCAGCATTCGCTTTTAGAAGGCTGGAACGAGGTGCGAATCCAAAAAACTGCAAGCAATGTTACCGTACATTTAGGACTATGGCCTGCAATTGAAACCGACCTGAGCCGAAAAGAATCTCAACTACAATTAGGATTGCATGGTGGCGCATCAGGGTTTCGAGTACGAAATATCCGGATGAAACAGTCGCCCTATCGTCTACTGTCGATTCCCAAAGAGAAGCGACCGCAGGTGACCAGGTGACAGAATGAGTACCGTTTCCACTTTGCAATTTCTACTCTTAGGCTGCTGTGTCTTTCTAGCATGCGTGAAATCTGCGAGCGTAGCATTTGAATCCGGACAAGCATTCGAAGCAATGCAGTGGCACCAACTCGAAGGCGCTGCACAACAGGCGATCATTCATTGGTCCGTCGAACACGATAGCCGCATCGATTCCAATCTAGGATTCGAGAAGAGCGAAACACTGTTGAACGGGACTGCCTGGGTTTCACCCAACATCGCCCGGGTAAATACTTATTGCATGACTGCGATCGGAAGCGATGGCAAGATCCATCCTCAAAACCGAGATCCAACCTTTTGCCGAGACCAGTTCCGGCACATCCTGTTCCACGATCGAATCGAACGACCTGTACCAATTCCAAAACTTGCACCCATCTCCTTCGTGTTTGAAAAGCCACAATCGTTCCCGAGCACGAGCTTGGGCGCATTGGTCCAGCTCTCTGCATTGGCCCCAGTCCTAGCATGGAATCCGGCGTTGGGCATCGCTGATCGCGAGTTTTTCATCTCGGAGCAAACAGCAAAATACCTAGGCCGGCAAATTCCAATACTGAGGCAGTCATCCGCACAATTATCACGAATGGAGCTTTGGATTGATCCGGAAAACGGGAGTCGTGTTCAGCGTTTGATTCTGTACCAAGATCAACAAAAAACGGGGCAGATCGATTTAGAGTACAACGGAGCAAATCCAGCGGGATGGAGCGTACTCGAATTCGCGCCAGATGGCTTTGTCATCGATTTTTTGAAAGTTGCGGTCACGAACATTGAAACGAAAGAGCGAATCGAAAACTCTGCCTTTGAATTACCGAATCCCAGCGGCAAGCTTCGAAAGCCCGTACGACTTGCGCCTAGCCCATTCCGGGACTTTATCGCGTTTCTTCGCCCTTACCGTTGGTTCGCAATGATTTCGTTTTGTTTGGCATTGATCAGCGTCTGGAAATGGAAAAACTCGCTTCCGATCCGTTGGATCTCCATCGTAGGTGTGACTTTTGCGATAGGCGTCGCAGCAAGTGGTTTCTTGCCGATCGGAGAGATAACGTTGCGTCAAGCCTACGACGAAATAACTTGTATCCTACAAGACGAAAGAAACGACAGCAGTTCGATTCAAGATTTGAAATACCTTGCTCGGCATCTGTCGCAATCGTATACGTTGCGAAAGTCAAACAGCCTAATTGCTAGATGCTTCGGTCAGGACATCGCACGGGAGAAAGCCACCCTCGAATTGATGAAAATGGCTCAATACAACATCCCCAACGCCATGAAGATCCAATCACGGGATACGGCCGAATGGGAGATCATTCGTGATCGCCTCGCCAAAGTAGATCTTCATTTATCCAGCTACCTATTCTCACCCTACCACCGTCCCGTTCCACTTTCGCAACGTATCGAAACAAAGTGACACAACATGAGAAACCCAAAAATGCCGAGATATCGACTATCCGTTCCCAGGCAGTGTGGCGTCACGCTAGTTGAGCTGCTAGTCGTGATTGCGATCATAGCCGTCCTAGTCTCGCTTTTGATTCCGGGAGTACAGTACGTTCGTGAAGCAGCTCGACGTTCGCAATGCCAATCGCAAATCCGTCAAATCGGCCTATCATTGCTCAACTACGAATCCGCTTACAAGAAATTTCCAATGGGTGGCTCAAGCACCACGGAACTGAGTTGGCATGTGGCAGTACTGCCCTATTTGGAGCAAACGAATCTTTACAACGAATTCAATTTCTCCAATGGTCCGTACTTGTCCAAAGGAAAAAACGATCCTCATGGCTTGCGGCGAATGCCCATGTACCTTTGCCCAAGTGGTTCTGTTGAGAAGTCGCTTACGAATTCCGATTCGGTCGAAGGCCAGCGTACGTTCACTACCCATTATTACGGCAGCATGGGCCCCAAAGGTCCGAACGGAAGAGGGGGAGAATACAAAATCGATAGACAAACACCAGGCTATGGCGACTTCGGCCTACAAGGGCTATTCGGTCGAGACATTCAACAGGCTCTTGCTGACGTTACCGATGGTACTTCTCAATCGATTGGAGTCGGAGAGCTTTCATGGAAGGACGCGAACGTGTATCGCACTTGGGTTCGTGGTTCGAATTTTCACACTAGCGGAAGCCCGATGACGGGAGCAAAGAACGTCAATCATCCGATCAACGTGGAGTACTACAACAACGAGCGTCCAGGTATCAAGAACAACTTCAATGACGTCTCGTTCGGTAGTGAGCATGCAGGAGGAACGAATTTACTCATGGTGGATGGTCGCGTGACCTTTACCTCCGAGACCATCGATACGATTGTCTACAAAAGCGCTGCCAGCATCGACGGCAAAGAATCCGAACAGTTCCCCAACTAAGCGGACTGCTAGGCCAGCGGTGCCCCGGATGGCGTTCATCGCCTCTTTAAAAACAGCCTCACCAAGACCGTGCCAGCGACCACGTTCAATCCCACTAACGCCCAAAAAACCACATCGCTTTCGACCCACTTGTCGACTATCCGTCTTCTCCGTTTCCAATCCTTTTCATTTTTTGCCTCCATCCGCTGTTTGTGCATCTCGGCATTATCCAAATGACTCTTCACCACGTTGAGGATGTCATCGCGCCCCATCGGCTCGGAGCGATCCATGTAAGCCCGTGGCAACAAATTGGCGGCCCATCCCAATTCCAATCGATCTGGACGCTTTGCCGATCCCTGTTCCATCTCAGCCATGTACTTCTCAACAGCAACGTTAATCTGTCCCCCCAACGCACTCCAATGCTTTTTTTGATCGGCTGATTGCTTACCCTTGGGTGATGATTCCATCGCCTCGACAAAGCCACGAAACATGCGCAAGTATTCTGCTTCTTTCGAGCTTTCGGACAATCGACTCCAGCGTACACCGTAAATCGATCCAGCAATCAGAGCAACGGCCAATAGACAAACGACGCCAACCCATTGTCGCATGAGCCATGCCTGGGTCGAGGCTAGCAACTTTGTTGCGAATGAAGGATTCGTTTTCGGTGCATAAGATCGCTTTTCCAATTCGAGAATGGACCCGAAATTTGTGTGAACCGTTTGCGCATGGGCATCGCTGGCTTCTTGAGTCGACCTGCGCGCTACGAACGACTCTGTGAATGCGATTTCCTTCTGAAAAATCCCGTTGAGTTCATGTTGAACGATCAGCATGCTGTTGGGTCGATCCGATGGATTTTTTTGCATCATCTGGTAGACCAAATCCTCGACCTGCTTTGGAACACATTCGTGTCGCTTAGCGACCCTCGGAATGGCACCAGCCACATGCTTGTTTAATAGTTCAGATTGAGACTTTCCCGAGTACGGAGCCTTTCCTTCGAGCAGTTCGAACAGGATGCAACCCAGATTGTAGATATCCGAGCGAGGATCCACTTGCCTTTCTTGAATCTGTTCGGGCGAAGCGTAATTCAGCGTTCCGGAAGGGTACTTCGACGAAAACCACGAGGTCATTTTGCTTTGCGGAAACCGCCGTGCGGCGTAGAGGCCTGTCAACTTCACGTGGAAATCAGGGCTCAATAGAAAGCATGACGGATTCAAATTGCCATGAATCCATTTCCTTTCATGCATGTGTTGCAGCCCAGCCGCCATCTGGAACGCCAGCGATTGAAGATTCTGAATCACCTTATCCTGGTTCACTCCCCCCATCATTTGCCGCAAGGTCTTAGCTAAAAAGTAATCCCGAACAATGAACGGAACGCCATTGACGACACGAGATTCCCTCGCTTTGAGAAGATGGGTTTGATCGAAGATTTGGCTGTTTTCGAACTCTGCGTGTAGTAGACTTGCAATGCCCTTATCTAGTAGGTGTCTAGAAGCAGGGATCTCCAGCATGACAGGCTGGTTCGAACGCGAATCATCCGCGCTCCAGAACTCGAATAAAACACCTTTGCCAACACATTTGGTAAGGTGGTATTCGCCTAATTTTCTGGGAAGACTACTCATCGCACAGCATCTAGTAGGTTGGGCAAACCGTACGTTTGTGGCGTGTCGTTGATTAGCCGAAGCGATCTGGCCCACGGTTTTTGGGTCAAGTTGTGACCATCGCCGTCATCCTTATTATTTTGACTTCGGTCGCAACAACAGGAGAACTGCAATCGAAGCAAAAAGCAATAAGCAAGACCCAAGCCAAAGGATCATTTGACGAGGATAACTAGATTTTAGACGAAAAGAGTCCTGTCGCGTCGGAGTTTTTGCAATGTCATCTTTGGATGCTGGAACTAGGTTTCCGTTTCGCAAAACTCCCTTTACGATCTCGCTGCCAATGGAACCGTCTCGAACTTCGACAAGCTCGCCTTCTTCAACCCCTAGCCCTCGCCACTCGAATTCAGTTTCTTCTATTTTTCCATCGAGCGCAAACAGATCAACAGTGACCTTTTCACTGAATACATCGCTGCCCGACTTGGTCATATTTACACGCAAACTTTTTGGGAATTTGTCATCCATTTCTTTAATGAACACCCAGTCAAAGTACTCTCCTGATTGGATCGAACAGCCTCGGTATCGAAGTTCCAAATCAAAAAACGCCTTCATCGTGGCGTTGTCCTTCCGAACCACGGAAAGCGAAAGGCAGTCCAGCGACTGAAAAGACTCCTTTGCGAAAGTGGCTATACCACGTTCGCTGGCTATTTGACCGACCAAAGTACGGCTTACAGGCGTATCTGGCTCAAGACCTACGATCGGGTTCGGACTGAGGCCAAGCAATCTTACATTGACTTGAGTGTTGAACGGACTATTCGAGAATTCCAATTTCGCACCGTAAGCAGAGTGCTTTCGTAATAGTCTACCGTCCCTTACGACGACTTTTTCTTTATCGCCGACTTGAGATTGGTTCGCCCTGAAGGCTAAATGCTCGCGGTCCGTCCGAATTAGATTTCCGAGAATCTTCGTGGTAAACCGGATTGTGTAACTCGGGTCTTCAGCAATCGCCACTACCATAATAGAGTCGAGTTGCGTCCGGTAGTCTACTAAATCAACAAGCCGTTTGATTACCGAGTCCCGATCAGGCTCTTGAGATTGCGTTCCACCGCCAAGACAAAGCACGAGCGCGAGGAATCGCCCAACCATCAAGAACATGTTCGAGGACAAAATCCTGTGCCCACGAGTTTCGAAAGGCAACTTACTCATGAACAATACCCAATACTGTGATGAAGCCAGCCTTTAATTCCGGAAGTTGAGGTTCTGTAAACTCAACAAGAATTGTCTGTTTAAAACGACCAACTTTGCCTCCGGTCCGCCAAGTAATAGGAATCTCGCAAGACTCGCCTGGACTCAAGATACGCGGCAAACCGATGTCGGCACTTGTGCATCCGCAGGAGGTTTGAATAGAGGTAACTGAAAAAGACGATTCACCATTATTACGAATTTTTGGAAGTATGGTGTAAGCCGAATTCGTCTTAACATTTCCCAAATCAAACACGGGCTTCGGCAGAACTTCCAACCCGCCTCGACGCGAACCGTTCCTTACCCTTTGAATTTCCCATAATCCCGATAGACCCAGGCAAAATATAAGTGCGCTCACCAGAACGACAGAAAAATTACGCACTAACATACACGTCGAACGAAAAGAGTTTTGGAGTTTTACTGTTCGCAAACAGCCAAAGCAGGCCACGTTCAACGTATCAACCGCCACAACTGCCATTATCTTTATTCACGGCCTTGTTGTGTTTCGTTGGTTCCCCGGGCATGCATTTCAGAACAGTTGCGTTCCAATTGCACCGGGCTGTTGAATAACATAACTTGCTTTTACCACCACCTACAATTATGTCATCACCAGTTGAGTGTTGCGTCCCCCAGTCGCCTCGTTCGGGAGCCTCTATTACATTTGAGCCGCACACTGATTCACCGTAAGTATCGCATAGCGCCGAAGTGTAGGTAGACAACACCGGGCACTCAATGTCCGCAGGTAATTGATCTGGACATGCACTTACTGCCAACCCAACTGGAACTGCGACAGCCAAAGTTGTAAGGAGACTCGCGTGGATTCTACGACGAAACTTCATTTTCTGTTCCTCATTATTTATTCAAAGTGCCTGCCCAACATGACAGTGTTTGCAAATCATTTACGAGATCAGTGCTCGAAATCTATTTTGACTTTTCCAAATCAACTTGTCGTTTTTCGCCGATTTTCGAAAATACTACTCAGCTAGAGAAACTTTCGTGGCTTCATACGCGGTTTTGAGTTGATTTGCGTCGAAGATCAGTAGCGAGTTCCCCACGCGATGAAGTGGCAACTCTTCTCGAAGCATGCGCAGCGGTCTCGTGTCGATTTGGTAACGAGTCCCATCGAGATCGCGAAGCGGCCAAGGGTATTCATTCAGTTGGTTAACGCTAATCGCGTAAAACCCGTAAGGGATCGAAGTGGATGTAACGATTCCATCGCCTCTTTCACTTCGCATGGGCCATGGTTCGACTCTGGCAATCCCTAGTACAAAAGGATTATAGAAATTGTCGAATGCAAGATAGACTGGACTTTCAATGCCTTGCGTCATCGCCCATTTTTCCAAATGGAGTAAATCTTGCCCCCAGTCGATGTTGCTGTTGAGGAGATGCTTGGCTCCGTCGCGCGGACCGCCTACCAATTCGTTGAAATAGGATAGGCTGTGGGGATAGTGGTAAAGGCTGCTGCCGAGCGTCCAAGTCAGGCATCCTATCCAAAGGAAGGGGAATAAACAATAAAGTCGACGTGTTTTGGGCCTCGATGGAATGTGAGGTTGATGGGTTTTGCCCAAATCAAGGCTGTACCGGGCGATCTGGCCTAGCCAAATAAAGGCTAATGGAAAGCATGGGAAAATGTACCGCAAGTGATGACTGAAGCCCCATTTAGAACTGACTACGACAAACACAAATAGCATCGGGAACAGTAAGGTCCACTCGTCGCGGGTAGCTGCGTTTTTATTGCCCCCAAATCGAACTAGGCGTGTCGCTAGAACCAAGATGGCTAAGCCCATCGTACCGACCGGAGTCTTTACCAGCAGGGCGTAGCAGTAATAGTACCACCACCCTTGTTCCTTGAATTCACCTCGCAAATACGACGGTCCCCAGAAATTCTCGAAGTCGCGCTGCTGGTGATCGATGCCAAGCATGTAGTCGTATGGCAAAGGGACGGGGATTTCTCCTAGCCAACTTTCGCGGAATCGATTGCTGTAGCCGCTCTCGGCGGCATCCACCAAACCAAACATGTTGCTGCGGAATTCGTATTCCTTGAGCTGCACAAAGCTGCCATTTCCCAAGTAGCCAAGGTTGACGATGTACAGGCCAATCAGCATTCGAACGATCAACATGCTCGCCTCACGACGCCAATTGAGCGATAGCCCCGGTTTGGTGACTTCGCCACAGGCAGCAACCGAGGCTGGCGCCCGACGGCTCACCATGAACCAACAAGCCGGGCCTAAATCAGCAGTCCCTCGGGGGGCGAGGGGAGAATGTATTTGGCTGCGATGTTCAGACCATCGATAGGCTAACCACAAAATCGGCCACAAGGGATAAAAGAGGATGAGTGTTGTTTTCGTTAGTTCAGCCAATCCCAAAATGATTCCGGCCGTGAACGTCGAACGCCAAGTCGGTTTCTTGAGCCAGCGCCAAAAGGTATAACATGCCAACGCACCCAAAGCTGCTGCTGGTGCATCCGGCGTCATCAACGCTGCGTGACCAAGGATCATGGGAGAGAAACACCATAGGAGCATCGCGATCAAGCCAGATCGCTCACCATACAAATCTCGACCCCATAGATAGCATGTCCAAGCTGCGATCAGACTGAATGGAATACACATCCATCGCCCAAAAGTAACTAACCACAGTGTCCAACTCCGATTCTCTGTGACGAATTGCTCCCCCAAGTGGAACTCATTGCGACTGAATTGGTCGTTAAGCACCTCCGGGAAATCGAAGGTGTACCCGCACAAGATCGACGGGATAGTTGCCACGAGTCGTACCAGTGGAGGATTCACACGGTACAGCGAAAAATCACCACTACGCCAATGGCTAATCCCAGACACGAGGTGTGCAGGTTCGTCCAGCGTCGGGCTCATGAGTGTCGCATTCCAGCCGAGCAGAACGGAATGAGCAACAAGGATAATCCCTATCGCAATGCTATGTCGGCGAGAGCTAGGGCTCATGTGATTTCATGAAGTGCGAGCAGGGCTAAGAACGAGGCGAAATCTCAATTGCCCTTTTTCTCGTTATCTCGAAGATCAGTTTAGGATGCATCGGGTCATTTGTCGCTATCAAAACCTGGACAGACTGTGTAATTGGTTTGTCGATAGTGACATTCAGCTCCACTTCAGTCAACGGCCACACACGATATTTTTCCAACGTGGCGCCTGTGCAATTACAACTACTTTTAACGTCTGTGACAACGAGTGTTGAGAAACCTCGATTACGAAGTCGTACTTTGACCGTTTTCGGAAATGACTCATCTTGAAAATCTACTTCAGACTTTTCTGGTACCAATTCAGCAACTGGGTCTGATAGGGCGACCAGTGTTAGGGTTGCCCCCACAAGAACGATTAGGAATGTACCCAACACCTTCATTCCAACCCAATTACGCTTGACGACCAATGCGACGCCCCCATAAAAGATATAACAAGAACCCACAAGCCAAGATATTTGCGATAACGAACAATGAACGACTACTGAACGTCGATTTGGGGGCGTGTTTGTTCTCGTCGAGATTGCTTGCCTTGCGAATCTTGTCCACGTCATGAACAAAATTAACCTTGCTCTCATCCAGCGTGAAAAGCTGTTGATCGACTGGTTGATTTAGCAATAGCGTTGATTCGTCGACATGGATTGTCTCCTCCATGGGTAGAGATACGCCGTCTGCACCGAGCTCTTTACGAAACAACTTGATCGGATAAGCCACAATCCCAGTTGCAGACTTTTGAGTTCGAATCTCTTGGACTTCAAAAACGGTGGTAAGCTCACCGGTCGAACCAACAAAACGTTCGTACTTTATCGGGAAAAAACCTAGATCTACAGCAAAATGAACTTGAAATTTACACATTGTCGTCGCGCAGGTTTGCTCGAATTCGAGTAGCAGCGTGTTGAAGCCCTTAAAACTGCTATTGCCCTTTAAGACACATAACAAAAACTGCGACTCCCAATTGGATTCGTTCATCAAATTGTCGTGCGTAGACGGAATGCATTGGCAGTTCGGCAACCATGCAAAGGCAACCAGTAGAGGGTCAGTGTGACCGACACCTTGCATATGATCGGACAGTTTGAGATAGCCGGTATCGTCGAGCGACTGGTATCGATTGCCGTCGTACGCCCATGTTCCCTTTTGAAGGGAATAGGTGCGACCATTGATTACCGGTGAAGAACTATCTTCACGATAGACCCGATACTTGCCGTCAGCCTTTAAATAACGGAATTTACTTACCAAGCCCTGAGAATTGAATCGACTCCCTTCACAGCTTGAAGAAGCAATAGACTTAAAGGTTTGGAAAGCGACACGCTGCACGGATCGTGATTCTTCCGCTACCGAAACGGCACACGGCATACATACAACCAAAACGAAAAGCTCGCAAAAAGTCCCGATGCACATCGTGAAACTGCAAGATAGCAACGCTCTTCTATAACTTCGGGAACCGTCGTTAACGTTCATTCATCCTCCGGGACATGGACCTTGATTGCAACCACCTTCCGCTACATCTCCTCCGCAGTCGCCCAAACCAATATTACTGCAAACTCCGTTCACAACCTCCACTTCAGTCCCACATCGCCTCGTAGGGTTTTTCACGCACGAACGATACGACACCTGGATTCAAAACTAAATCCGTTGCATAGCTTTCGATAAGCTTCGTCATGAGGTATAGAGTGATTCGAGAACGCAGGTAGGAAGTCCGAGTTTTTTCCCAGAACTTCACCTTTTTTGGATAATGAATGACGAAGCGGATGTACTGAGATGCTTGGCAACATCCAAGCTTTCCCCTTTCGATTGCTGGAAAAAGTCCCGTTGGATTTTGGAATGAGCGTGACCGATTACGAACTCGACTTGCAATTGCTGTTGTTCGAGTCGCAGCATGACTTCAATCAAATTTTTTAGTCGTCATTAGCTTCGATTCATGTTCCTACTATCGCATCGGTCTTGGGGAAGTGTGGGATTGCGTTGGACGGGTGCAGGACTGCTTGGAGTAGCGGCGGTAGCAAAGGCTTGGCAGTCTCCCATTCTCTTGCGCGGTGATGGAATACTCTCGAATCCGTTTTTGCTGGATGCCGTTATCGTTTTTGAAGTCGTTGCCGCTGCCATTGTTTTGGTTTCCAGTTTCCGAGTCTGCTGGTGGATGATCGTAGCTGTCTTTGGTAGTTTTTCGGTGGTATCCGCAATTGCTCTACTGACAGGCAGCGATTGCAACTGCTTTGGTACCTGGGGCGGTGCAATGGTGACTTTACCAATCGATTTGGGAATGTTGGTGGCTTGCGCGTTGGTTTGGTGGAGGGATGATGTCGGCAAAATGGGCAGATCTGAGTTGAGTCGCAATGAAGTAGAAACTCACGTTAGTCAACATACTAAAGTGGCCTCGCGGCTTCAGATCGTTCCGAGTGGGGAACGCGGAATTACCAAACGGTTTGCTCTGTTTCGGTATGGTTGGTGCGCCGGAATTCTACTTGGCTTCGTCGTTGCATTGGGACTTGTTTCTCTAGGACATTATCGGCTTCAAGCTTCTGCATCGGATGATGGGACGCAATTCTTACTGGCTTCTCAAATGATCGGGAAGCCTTGGCCGATCCGTGCTCGAATGAACGCCAAGTTAAAAGAAGTCGAGACTGGAAAGTGGCTAGTTGTAGTTGTCCGGCGTGACTGCGACCACTGTGCTCGATTGCTGCGTGAAACATTTTCCGATCCGTTGTGGTCCCCAATGAACAGTCGAACCGTGTTGTTTGTGGCTGGGAACAACGAGTGGACTTTCTATTTGGATAGAATGTCCTGGGACGGAGAACCATCAGGCATCGTGAATTGGGTAAGCGAACCGTTCGTGGCCAGTCCAGCTTTAATCATGCTGAGTGACGGTTTCGTAGCGGATGGAGCAGATGGTGCTGAAGCAGATGCGTTTGCGCAGAGAATCATCGAACAATAGCGGATTGTGTGTGCCATCCGATAGAAGCGTCTAGCACCGGGACTGCAACCCTCATCATTACCCTCATCGTTCGTGCTCGTGCTCCTGCTCAATGAAATGGTGCTCGTAATCGAACTATCGTGCCAATGTTGCGTTGTAAAACCCCGTCGGGGTTTGGATGACTCGATGCGTCGCCTTCCCAGGGTGCGCGGCAAAACCGCGCCCTTGGGCTCAGGAATGCAACGCCGTTGGCATATAAACATTTTGGGTTTTCGATCGGTTTTGATTCGGCAACTCGCGTCTCCCCCCACAGCGGGAGAGCGACAGAGGGGTGGCAAGAATCGATCCAAATCTGAAAAAATCTTGTTGCATTGCGCGATTGCATTGGATCTAATCCATCGGATCTTGGTCACACCCGACCTTGAAGTTGACCTTCCACGCGACCGTTGTCCGTATTCGCCGAGGCAAAAACGATGGCTCAGACTTCAGACTTCAGACTTCAGACTTCAGACTTCAGACTTCAGACTTCAGACTTCAGACTTCAGACTTCAGACTTCAGACTTCAGACTTCAGACTTCAGAAGGTTCGAGAATCAAGACTCTCCACCACGGAGATTGAGTCATGATTCCAGAAGCATCTGAGCAAATCCGACAGGCGTTGTACGCCTCAGCCAAAGGTGACCAACATGCGTTCGAGGACGTGTGCCAATGGTGTAGCAAATGGCTGACTACTTATTGTCGTTCGCGACTTCGGTACGAAGATCTACGAGCCAGCTATGAAGAAGATTTGCACAACGAAGTCTTATTTCATTTCTGGTTGGAGCTTCAGCGGATACCTGAGCCTACGGCACTTGATTGTCTGAATTTTTGGTTCATTCTTCGCCGTATTGCCAAAAGTTTGGCATACGATCATTATCGCGCGAACAATTGCAAAAAGCGTCGTCCTGCGAATGGCTTCTGCAGTTTTGAATGCGAACAGCACTACAGGGCTGCACAGAACGATGAGTTGCTAGAGCTAGAAATCACAGAAGAACGGGACTTAATCCTAAGGTCATTGAGCCAACACGATCAAAAGCTTTTGGAGCTGCGTCGAGAATGCATCGATATCGAGACGATTGCCAAAGAACTCAACGTTGGGACCAGCACTCTGTACAATCGCTTGCAGGAAATAGAAAAAAGTGTGAAAGAAACTTTTCGGGAGTCGATCATATCGCTGTTGAAAAGCGTGGGTTAACGCTCGAAATGCCAATTGCGATCGAGATACCGAGTCTGCATCAAACGATCATGCTCGGCGGCTAGTTCTGACTGAAGGGGGAAGCCTTCCCACGCTTCATTCGCACCCCAACACTCTCTCGCGGCGCTAATCCACTGATTCGCAAACTCATCGGATGAAACATTGTCGTCGCTCAATAGGTTTCTGACAAAGCTCCGATGCGTTCGCTTTTCTCGGTAGTCAGGCTGACGAGGTGGCTCACGCAAATAGCGATCGATCCAATCGAGCGGCATCGATATCAAGATCGTCCCGTGGTAAAGCATCGTGTTGCGTTTGCAACGAAGTGCGTTTCCCGAAAACTTTTGCCCCTGAATCGTCAGATCACACGTCCCTTGCATGTCGATGGTCAATGGGATGTGAAACGCGTTGAGTGACTTTTGGGTCGCCATGGCAACTTTCGACATCACTCCTTCATGAGCAACATCCAATCCTCGCCAAGCGGGCCGTTTTTGATACGAAATCAAGACGGAATACATCAAACAGCCAGGCCCAGCGATGATCGTCGACCCGCCACTGGCACGTCGCAATACTGGTACCGCATCTTCCAAGCAACGTTCGAGATAAACCTCGTCGTTCAACCGGCTGCCACGTCCAATGACAACCGTCGGCGCGTTAAACTGCCAAACACGCAACGTCTCAAGTTCTTTCGACGACGAATCTCCCTCCACGAGGGATGCTCGATCTGCAATCTCTACCAACGCTTCATCCCAAGCAACGTTTTCTTCAGGGCTTGGGAAAGAATGATTCCAAAAATACATGGGTCCAGTATAACGCGTCTCGAATTCTCGCCCAACCGACGATTGCACAAGACGAAATCTTTCGCGCGGCGCGCAGATATGGCTACAATGAGTTCTTAAGACAAAGCCGACAAAAGTCTAAAGTAGTAGGCACATTCCATGTGCCGTCCACCCAGAATTCAAGCCAATGTCCAAGAGCGGACGGCACGACGGAGCGTGCCTGCTACTTTTGTCGGCGGTGTCTTCTCAGGGTTGTTGAACCTTTCGCTCCCGAACCAAAACTTTTCCCAAACCCACGCGTCGGCGTTATTGGAGTTCCGCGAATGTCCATTGGCTCAGTTTACCGGATGGCACTTCTAGGAGTCGTATTCGCCTCAGCCCTCTTTCGTTTTGGCCACGCAGACGATGTGCCAAAGGAGACGCCGAAAAAAGTGGGGAACACTCAAGTGCCCGATTCTTCCTCGGCCGGCGGCGAATCCTCGTCCGTCGTCAAAGTCGGGAACCTGATCTATGCAGGCACAAAGACCAGCAAATGTTTTTCGGATCACTTTCTTCAAAGCGCCGCTGAAAAGAGTTCTATCACCACCAGTCGTCAACTGCACACCGTAGCCTTGGCGTCGGACGAAATCTATAACTTTCCCATGGTTGTGATGAATGGCGAAGGAGAATTTACGCTCTTGGAATCTGAACGTACCAATCTGCGTCGTTTCATCCAAAAAGGTGGCTTCTTGCTCGCATCGGCTGGCTGCTCCTCTGTCGAATGGAACCAATCCTTTCGACGCGAAATGAAGCTGGTGTTTGCGGACAAAGAAATGCAAACAATCGGGATGGATCATCTGATCTTTCATACGGCAACCGATATCGCCACGCTCAACGCGAAACACGGCACCCCTCAACCGCTCGAAGGAATCCATTTCGGCTCACGTCTCGGCGTCCTCTACTCACAAGATGGACTCAATGACACCTCGAACACCACTGGCTGCTGTTGCTGCGGAGGAAACGAAATTACCAACGCGGAAGAAATCAATCGCAACGTGCTCGTCTATTGCCTGCTTCAATAATGCGAGGCAATCTTTCTCTTCACGCCACCTTCGCAGGTATCATCGCGATGTGCGTAGCGATGTGCGTAGGTTGCGGCCAAAAGAGCGTCGAGCTCCACATTCTCACTTCCGGCGACACTGCAGGTTGGATTACTCCATGCGGCTGCACTTCCAATCAAAGCGGCGGACTGGAACGCCGTGCTACACTCGTTCAATCGATTGGCAACCGAGAGAGCCGCATCTACTTGGACGCTGGTGGCTCTGCTTCGGGTAATACCGAGTATGAGAAGACGAAATTTGCAGCCATCCTCGATGGGATCAAATTGATCGACATCGACGCTCACAACATTGGAACGAACGAAACCAAGCTATCCCCCAGCGAACTCTTTGAAATCGCAAAAGCCACCCAAGTATCCTTCGTCTCAGCGAACTTGAAATCAGCAGATGCCGCCGTCACGATCGCCCCTTCAAAAATCATCTCACGCGGTGGTCTTCAAGTACTCGTAACAGGCGTGATTGCCCCTGCATTCATTGAGAACTCGGATTGGGTCGCGAGCGATCCATTGCAGGCTGCAATTCGTGTTCTTCAATCGGCAGAAGCAGACTGCAAGATCGTCCTCGCCTATATGCCAG
>Ga0315899_10003513_pt1 | contig 17079 bp, 12 predicted proteins | sample LakEriMetagenome_2_FD_203518 | JGI IMG/M metagenome (GOLD analysis project Ga0315899, IMG submission 203518) | Freshwater fungal communities from buoy surface, Lake Erie, Ohio, United States - Buoy 4 MA112 | ecosystem: Environmental > Aquatic > Freshwater > Lake | place: USA: Lake Erie, Ohio... | reverse complement strand
AGGCGACGTATGCAAGGCCGTGCAGGGTGTCTGGGAATGGGTGATCGTATCCCGTTTGAAGTTGTGTCATGCGACCTCGCTCCAGCATCACCGGATCAATGTTGCGCGTGACCGTGAGGTAGTCGCGCAGCACAATTGCGTGTCGCCCCTCTTCTGCCGTCCAGCGACCCACCCAGTTCAGCCACGCACCGTCGCCCGAGCCGAACATCCCATGGATGAGTCGGTGGTAGCTCGGAAGATTGTCTTCAGTCAGAAGGCCAATCTCGAACGCGGTCTGCGCCACGCCCGTTAGTCGCGGGTGATCTGGGGTCCAGGGCTCCTTGTCAAAGTCTCGGCCGAGTCGGTACGGAATGTAGTCGTGCGGGAACCACTCTTCGGCCACCTCAAGATGGCGATTCAGCAGTCGGGCGGCCTCAGGCTCAAGCTCCATGAGGATCCGTCGGTCGAGGGCGGTCCCTTCGGCAGGCTGCTCATCAGTCATGGAAGAAGTGTAGGGGAAGTCGCCAAAACGATCCACGGTGCCTTGCCAATGGGTACGGAGTGGGTGCGCCGAACAGCGCGGGCGGGTCAGTGACGTCGGCGGTGGCGATTACCGGTGGGGCAATTACCAAGGAGGAATGGACAAATTATTAGCAGCATTGACCCATGTGCCAGGCACACGTATGGTATCTACATGAGATTTTTTGACACTCAGTCAAGGGCGGGTTGGCGCCGCGATCGATTCGCTTTTCTCGTCGTAGCCCTCGCCGCCGCTTTCGTTTTCCCGGCCGCCGCCCCGACCCCTGCTGTCGCAAAGTCGAAGAAGGTGTCACCGTGTGTGGACATGACGCGGGCTGTCTGCAAGCTTAAGGGAACCTACCGCTTCACCGGCGCCGACGGCGCCGCCTACGCGCTCTCGGGGAACCTCGTCGTGAATCAGACGAAGAAGAAGCTCCAGGTCGCCGGACTCCTGCGCTATACCCAGGAGGGCGGCACCGCCCCGGCCGAGGGAACGACCGTGCGCCTGACCGTCGCCTACATGACCGACCGAATCGGCTGCACCCCGGGCGAGGGCGGCATCAGCCGGACCCTGCTCGATGCGACCGCGGTCCCGCTCGTCCTCGAGGACACCCCGCTCGACGAAGACGTCCTACTCGACGAGTACAGCGCCAAGGTGACCCCGAAGAAGTCGACCCAGTCGCTCGCCACCATCGTCGCTGACCTCCGCGCCGCGGGCGCACGGACGGGTGAGATCGTACTCCTCCTCGACGGTGGGAGTGCCTGCGCGATCCTCGCCACCCGGCGCTGACTTGTCGCACGGCCCCCTCTCGACACCCGCCCTGTCTCGAGCTGCTCAGTTTTGCAGTGCGAGGTCTTGGTAGCGCATACCCCCGCACTCCCCCACCATGCGCAGATTCGTGCTCAGAAATCGGCCCAGTTCTCCATGGTTTCCACCGTTTACACCCTCTCAATGGGTACGGAGTGGGTACGGAGAGTTGAGCCGTGGGGCGACGCTACCGGATCTTTGTCGCGGTCTTTGAGAGCCAGGCGGTGGCCGTGGTGCCCAAGCTCGTCCCAGTGACAAACACCGCCACGAACTTGTTGCGTTGCTTTGAGGTGAGCTTGAAGGTGCTGCGTGTCGCACCAGTGATCCGCTTGCAGGTTGATGGCACCGTGGTTCGTGCGACGGTGACCGCCTTGGTGCAGGCGTACCACTGGTACCGGAGGGTTGGGGTTGGATACCCGGCCCAGGTACCACGAGCAGTAAGGATCCTGCCGACCCTGGCCGTGCCCCCCACTGTCGGCTTGACCGTTGCGATTGCCGAGCCACCGATAGTGGCTACCTGTACGCCGCTCCACGTCGACGACCAACCCGACGCCGAGGGGAAGCGCCACACCCGCTTTTGCGATAACTGACTTGAAGCGGTCGTCACGAATGTCAAACGCTTGGACATCACTGATTTCAATGATGTCAGGCGTGCTGAGGAGACCTCGAACGAAGCGTTCAACAGGCATCCCCCATCTGGCGGTGGCGGTACGAAAACATCAACTCCAGCAGTCGGGGCGTCGCCCATAAACACGATGGAGACGAGGTCGTCATCGCCAAAGGCGTGGTCGCCGATGGTCGTAACTGCGTTACCGATTGTCACACTGGTGAATTGATTTAACGCGAAGGCGTAGCAGCCGATGTCCGTGACAGAGTTTGGGATTGATACGTTGGATAGTTGGTTACTCCAAAATGCGCCGTTCCCAATTTTGGTAACTGAGCCAGGGATGATCACGCCAGTCAGTTGATTTTCTCCAAATGCGCCACTGTCAATGATGCGGAGCGAGTCAGGGATCGTCACGCTCGTAAGTCGATTGTTGCTGAACGCCAAATAACCAATGCTGGTGATGGTGTTCGGGAGCACCACGCTGGTTAACTGGTTGTAAAAGAATGCCTCATTGCCGATACTGGTGACAGAGTCAGGGATCGTGACGCTGGTAAGCTCGTTCTGCCCAAACGTTCCATTGCCAATGCTCGTGAGAGAGTCAGGGATCGTCACGCTCGTCAGCTGGTTGTTGGAGAATGCAGCGTCACCGATGCTCGTGACGGAGCTTGGGATGGTCAGGCTGGTAAGGCGGTTTGATTGGAATGCAGAGTCGCCGATGCTCGTGACGGAGCTTGGGATGGTCACGCTCGTAAGGCGGTTCCAGCTGAATGCAGCGTGGCCGATGCTCGTCACGGAGCTTGGGATGGTCACGCTCGTAAGCTGGTTTTGGCCAAACACATTTGATCCAATGCTCGTGACAGAGTTAGGGATTGTCACGCTCGTGAGCCTATTCCGGTAGAACGCACCATCGCCGATGCTCGTGACGGAGCTTGGGATGGTCACGCTCGTGAGCTGGTTGTTAGAGAGTGCATAGTTACCAATGTTCGTTACGCTGCTGCCGATCGTCACGCTGGCAAGCTGGTTGTTCCTAAGCGCCCCCACACCGATGCTCGTGACAGAGTTAGGGATTGTCACGCTCGTGAGCTGGTTGTTAGAGAGTGCATAGTTACCAATGTTCGTGACCGAGTCCGGGATCGTCACGCTGGTGAGCAGGTTGTCTTTAAACGCCTGGTAACCAACGCTCAGGACCGGCACTTCTTCAAGTGTGGCTGGGATAATCAATGTTGCCGGGCACGTTCCAACACAGCCCACCACTTCTACGCCCTCTCCGTAGTAAGAGAAGCGAAAACCACCCTCCTCGAGAGCGCTGACGGGAACAGCGGCGGCCATTAATGAGACGCTGACGACAATGCCCAGCAAGATGCGACGCAAGTCGTGCAGTGGACTTTTGCGAAGGTCTTTCACAAAATCAAAGTACCGCACGCGGCAGACCAGTGTCAATAAAAACTGGCACAAGGTAGTAGTGGTAGCGCATACCCCCGTACCGCTCCCCCGCCCCAGATTTCGTGCTCAGAATTCGGCCCAGTTCTCCATGGTTTCCACTCTTTACACCCTCTCAATGGGTACGGAGTGGGTACGGAACGGTTGAGCGGTTGGGCGAGAAGCGCGCTACCTGATCTTTGTCGTGGTCTTTGAGAGCCAGGTGGTGGCCGTGGTGCCCAAGCTCGTCCCAGTGACAAACACCGCCACGTACTTGCCGCGCTGTGCCGACTTCAACTTGAAGGTGCTGCCTGTGGCGCCCTTGATCTTCTTGCACTTGGACAGGGGAACGGCCGGGCGTGCAGCCGAGACCGCCTTGGTGCAGGCGTACCACTTGTAGGTAAGGGTCGGGGCTGGGTAGCCGGTCCAAGTGCCCGCTGCGGTGAGGGTCTTGCCGACCCTGGCCGTGCCTCTCACTGTCGGCTTCACCGTCGCCGTTGCACGCGCGTCCGCGATCGTGACAGCCACGTCACTCCAGGTTGCAACATCATCCCAGCCGGTCGCTGTATGGGATCGCGTGACAGCGGTGAGAGCGCTGCTGGCATAGAACACATTACCGCCATCAGTCGGCGCGTTCCCAAGGAAGGTGACCGAGGTGAGGACGGCGTTGTAGGCGAACGCATACTCGCCGATGCTCGTGACCGAGTTCCCGATCGTCACGCTGGTGAGAGCATTGAAATAGAATGCACTGGCGCCGATGGTCGTGACCGAGTTCGGGATCGTCACGGATTCGAGGAGGTTGCTGTCCAACGCAGAGTTGCCGATGGTCGTGACCGAGTTCGGGATCGTCACGCTGGTGAGGTCGTTATCATAGAACGCATAGTCGCCGATGGTCGTGACCGAGTTCGGGATCGTCACGCTGGCGAGGTTGTTATCATAGAACGCATAGTCGCCGATGGTCGTGACCGAGCTCCCGATCGTCACGCTAATAAGGGTGTTGTTCTCGAACGCATAGTCGCCGATGGTCGTGACCGAGTTTGGGATCGTCACGCTGGTGAGGACATTGCCACTGGCGAACGAGTTGCCAGCGAACGCATAGTCGCCGATGGTCGTGACTGAGCTCCCGATCGTCACGCTGGTGAGGACGTTGTCAGCGAACGCAGATCTGCCGATAGTCGTGACCGAGTTCCCGATCGTCACGGTTTCGAGGCGGTTCCTGTAGAACGCATCGCCGCCGATGGTCGTGACTGAGTTTGGGATCGTCACACCGGTGAGGGCGTTGAAGGAGAATGCATCGTCGCCGATGGTCGTGACTGAGCTCCCGATCGTCACGCTGGTGAGGACGTTGGTACTAAACGCCCACTCGCCGATGGTCGTGACCGAGTTCGGGATCGCCACGCTGGCGAGGTCATTGTCATAGAACGCAAACTGGCCGATGGTCGTGACCGAGTTCCCGATCGTCACGCTGGTGAGGTCGTTGGAGGAGAACGCAGCGTCGCCGATGGTCGTGACCGAGTTCGGGATTGATACGGTGATGAGGTTGTTGGTATTGAACGCAGCGTCGCCGATGGTCGTGACCGAGTTCGGAATTGACACGCTGGTGAGGAATTCGTGGTCGAACGCACCGTTGCCGATGGTCGTGACCGAGTTGCCACCGAGAGTGTTAGGGATGACAAGGGTGGCCGAACAGGTACTCGTGCAGCCGGTAACGGTCGCAGCGCCGTCATTGCCGATGTACTCAAAGCCAGCGTCAGAGAGCGCTCGCGCACCGCTCGGGGCCGCGAAGCTCACGGCCAGTAGGAGGGTTAGGGCAACGGAAACGACTCGCTTGGCGGGCATCAGGTACTCCATACGCCCATCCCGCGATCCAGAGCGGCAGACGCATACCTGCACGATCCTCTGGCGGGAGGGGTTCTTTGGCAATGGTACCGAATGCATCTCATCTCACCTGCCGGGCGCGAAGGGATCAGTAGGCCCTGCGTAGGCGGTTGGGATTGGTAGCGCATACCCCCGTACCGCTCCCCCGCCCCGGACTTCGTGCTCAGATCTGGCCCAGTTCTCCATGGTTTCCACTCTTTACACCCTCTCAATGGGTACGGAGTGGGTACGGAACGGTTGAGCGGCGCTACCTGATCTTTGTCGCGGTCTTGGAGAGCCAAGTGGTGGCCAAAGCTCCAACACTGGTTCCAGTGACACGCACCGCCACGAACTTGTTGCGTTGCTTTGAGGTGAGCTTGAAGGTGCTGCGTGTCGCACCTTTAATGCTCTTACAGGTCCTTGGCACATCGGTGCGAGCGGCTGAGACCGCCTTGGTGCAGGCGTACCACTGATACTGGAAGGTCGGGGACTCGGTCCAAGTGCCTTTTGCAGCAGTGAGGGTCTTGCCGACCCTGGCCGTGCCTCTCACTGTCGGCTTCACCGTTGCACGCGGGGCACCCGCAATCACGACAGACACGCCGCTCCAGGTTGCACCCCAGCCGGTCGCTGTAGCGGATCGCGTGACGGAATCGAGGCCACTGTTTTCAGCAAACACGTCATCACCAGCCGTCGGCGCGTTCCCTAAGAAGGTGACCGCGGTGAGGAAGTTTTGTTCAAACGCAAAGTCGCCGATGGTCGTGACCGAGTTCGGGATCGTCACGCTGGTGAGCTCGTTGAAAGCAAACGCCAAGTCGCCGATGGTCGTGACCGAGTTCCCGATCGTCACGCTGGTGAGGGCGTTGAAGGAGAATGCCCAGTCACCGATGGTCGTGACGGAGTCCGGGATCGTCACGCTGGTAAGGAAGTTGCCATAGAACGCATCGTCGCCAATGGTCGTGACCGAGTTCGGGATTGACACGCTGGTGAGGTCGTTGGAGGAGAATGCCCAGCCGCCGATGCTCGTGACCGAGTTCGGGATCGTCACGCTGGTGAGCTCGTTGAAGGCAAACGCCAAGTCGCCGATGGTCGTGACGGAGTAGTTGTCACCAAGGGTGTCAGGGATAACAAGGGTGGTCGGACAGGTACTCGTGCAGCCAGTGACGGTCGCAGCGCCTCCGGAGACGGTGTATTCAAAGTCCACCTCTGACGGGGCACCCGCGATCGTGACAGCCACGCCGCTCCAGGTTGCACCCCAGCCGGTCGCTGTAGCGGATCGCGTGACGGAATCGAGGTCACTGTTGTCAAGGAACACGTCAGCACCAGCCGTCGGCGCGTTCCCTAAGAAGGTGACCGAGGTGAGGGCGTTGAAGGCAAACGCCCAGTCACCGATGGTCGTGACCGAGTTCCCGATCGTCACGCTGGTGAGGGCGTTGGAGGAGAATGCCCAGTCGCCGATGGTCGTGACGGAGTCCGGGATCGTCACGCTGGTAAGGAAGTTGCCATAGAACGCATCGTCGCCAATGGTCGTGACCGAGTTCCCGATCGTCACGCTGGTGAGCTCGTTGAAGGCAAACGCTTCGTCGCCGATGCTCGTGACCGAGTCCGGGATGGTCACCGTAGTGAGGTCGTTGTCGTAGAACGCCAAGTCGCCGATGGTCGTGACCGAGTTCCCGATCGTCACGCTGGTGAGGGCGTTGAAGGAGAATGCCCAGTCACCGATGGTCGTGACGGAGTCCGGGATCGTCACGCTGGTGAGGGCGTTGAAGGAGAATGCCCAGTCACCGATGGTCGTGACCGAGTTGCCACCGAGGGTGGCAGGGATAACAAGGGTGGTCGGACAGGTACTCGTGCAGCCTTCAACGGTCGCAGCGCCTCCGGAGACGGTGTACTCAAAGCCAGCGTCAGAGAGCGCTCGCGCACCGCTCGGCGCCACGAAGCTCACGGCGAGCAGGAGGGCCAGGGCGGCGGATAGGGCTCGCTTGGCGGGCATCGATAGCTCCTCTCCCGGCACCATGTGCCGGACACGCGAGACGCAACCGTAGTCGGGAGCCACGTAGAGGCCTCTCCGAGCCAAATCGTGAGGCTTGTTCAGCCGTGCGTCAAGAGGAGATTTGGTAGCGCATACCCCCGTACCGCTCCCCCGCCCCGGACTTCGTGCTCAGATCTGGCCCAGTTCTCCATGGTTTCCACTCTTTACACCCTCTCAATGGGTACGGAGTGGGTACGGAACGGTTGAGCGGCGCTACCTGATCTTTGTCGCGGTCTTGGAGAGCCAAGTGGTGGCCAAAGCTCCAACACTGGTTCCAGTGACACGCACCGCCACGAACTTGTTGCGTTGCTTTGAGGTGAGCTTGAAGGTGCTGCGTGTCGCACCTTTAATGCTCTTACAGGTCCTTGGCACATCGGTGCGAGCGGCTGAGACCGCCTTGGTGCAGGCGTACCACTGATACTGGAAGGTCGGGGACTCGGTCCAAGTGCCTTTTGCAGCAGTGAGGGTCTTGCCGACCCTGGCCGTGCCTCTCACTGTCGGCTTCACCGTTGCACGCGGGGCACCCGCAATCACGACAGACACGCCGCTCCAGGTTGCACCCCAGCCGGTCGCTGTAGCGGATCGCGTGACGGAATCGAGGCCACTGTTTTCAGCAAACACGTCATCACCAGCCGTCGGCGCGTTCCCTAAGAAGGTGACCGCGGTGAGGAAGTTTTGTTCAAACGCAAAGTCGCCGATGGTCGTGACCGAGTTCGGGATCGTCACGCTGGTGAGCTCGTTGAAAGCAAACGCCAAGTCGCCGATGGTCGTGACCGAGTTCCCGATCGTCACGCTGGTGAGGGCGTTGGTCAGGAACGCACCGTCGCCGATGGTCGTGACCGAGTCCGGGATGGTCACGGTAGTGAGGCTGTTGCCGGCGAACACATACTCGCCGATGGTCGTGACCGAGTCCGGGATGGTCACCGTAGTGAGGGCGTTGTCGTAGAACGCAGATATACCGATGGTCGTGACCGAGTTTGGGATCGTCACGCTGGTGAGGGCGTTGTCGTAGAACGCATAGGGGCCGATGCTCGTGACCGAGTTCGGGATCGTCACGCTGGTGAGGGCGTTGGAGGAGAACGCACTGTCGCCGATGGTCGTGACCGAGTTCGGGATGGTCACCGTAGTGAGGGCGTTGTCGTAGAACGCAGATATACCGATGGTCGTGACCGAGTTTGGGATCGTCACGCTGGTGAGGGCATTATTTCTAAACGCATGACTGCCGATGCTCACGACCGAGTTTGGGATCGTCACGCTGGTGAGGGCGTTGTCGCCGAACACATACTCGCCGATGGTCGTGACCGAGTTTGGGATCGTCACGCTGGTGAGGGCGTTAGTCCGGAACGCACCGTCGCCGATGGTCGTGACCGAGTTCGGGATCGTCACGCTGGTGAGGGCGTTGGAGGAGAATGCCCAGTCGCCGATGGTCGTGACCGAGTTCGGGATGGTCACCGTAGTGAGGCTGTTGCCAGCGAACGCAATATAACCGATGGTCGTGACCGAGTTCGGGATCGTCACGCTGGTAAGGTCTTTGATCTGAAATGCACCCCAGCCGATGGTCGTGACCGAGTTGCCACCGAGGGTGGAAGGGATATCAAGGGTGGACGGACATGCGCCGTCACAGCCAGTGACGGTCGCAGCGCCGTCAGTGACGATGTACTCGAAGCCAGCCTCAGTGAGCGCGCGCACACCGCTCGGTGCCGCGAAGCTCACGGCGAGCAGGAGGGCCAGGGCGGCGGATAGGGCTCGCTTGACGGGCATCGATAGCTCCTCTCCCGGCACCATGTGCCGGACACGCGAGGCGCAACCGTAGTCGGGAGCCACGTAGAGGCCTCTCCGAGCCAAATCGTGAGGCTTGTTCAGCCGTGCGTCAAGAGGAGATTTGGTAGCGCATACCCCCGCACTCCCCCACCACGCGTAGATTCGTGCTCAGAAATCGGCCCAGTTCTCCATGGTTTACACCGTTTACACCCTCTCAATGGGTACGTAATGGGTATGGAGAACGGCGAGTGCTGATGAGGGCGTTGCCCTTACGAGCCTTTCCGAGGAGCAGCGCCGTGCACGAACATCTTGACCAGCTCCACGATGTCTGACCGCTGGATTCGACCGCCGTGGGCGGCGGACATCATGCCGACCCCAAGCAGTGCAGCGAGGAGTGTTAAGGCAGCGGCACGCGGGCGCACTGCCTTGCTCAGCCGTCCGAGAGCCTGCTCAGACTCCAGGTAGGCAACGAGCGCTTCAGGTGGGCCGGCAAGCGCACCACCAGATTTCGCGAGGCTCGAGCGCCGAAATGCGGCAAGCTCTGGGTCGTTCTGGATCGCGATCTCGAGCGGAAGGACTCGCTCCTGCAGGCTGCTCAGTTGGAACAGTGCATCTACGAGGTTCCCCTCAACCGTTCGCTTCCCCGCTTTCGTGGGGAGCCCCTCGACCCACTCCAGTACCGCTTCACTCGGCTCAAGGGCTGCGGCGAATAAGAGCGACATCTTGTCGGGGAAGTGCCGGTAGAGCGTCCCTTCGGCAACCTTCGCCTTTGTGGCGATTGCTCTCGTTGAGGTCTTGGCGTAGCCAACCTCAGCAACAACACTGAGTGTTGCCTTAATCAGCTTCGCTCGCGTTCGATCTCCCCGAGTGGTCATTCGCACCCCTAATCAGTCGGTCACATCGCGTCGCACAAAGATCAGTCCCGCGATGATGAATCCGATCAAACCATAACCGAGGCCGAGCGTCGCGGCCATCTGATAGCTCACCGCTTCGGTGCCCCCCTTAGCAATCGCGCCGAGGGTTGTACCGAGCAGCTGGTCAACTGGTGCGCCATCAATCATGCGCACAATCGATTCAACCGTGAGCACATAGCCAACACCGAGCGATACGGCGGTCATTGCGGATCGGGAGACCACGGCAATAACAAGGCCGAGCATCCCCCAGACCAGTTGCGAGAGGTAGAGATTGATCCACGCCTTACCGAGGACGGCCGGGAGGTCTTCCCCCCACGCCGCGGTAGAGATGCCGCTCGCCCCAATCGCTGGCGCCGCCACAATGTTCGCAATCACGGCAACCGTCACGGCAAGTGCCGTGAATCCTGCGAGGGTGATCGCCTTACCTGCGAGTAGGAGCACTCGATTCGGCTCTGAAGCAACGAGGAGACGAATGAGACCGCTGGAGTAGTCCTGTGCGGTGAAGAACGCCCAGAGTGAGAGGGTGACTACGCCGAACATGTTGGAGGCCGACCAGAGGCCGGCGACGATACCGGATGAAGTCTCAAGCTCCGCGCGTGTTGGAAGCGAGACGCCAGGGGTTGGTAGCCCGCCCGTTGATGCGGAGAGGGCTGAGCCCATGACTGTATTGACCATCACGGCAAACCCCGCCATGAGGCCGAACCAGATGAGCAGTGTTCGCCGCTGCGAGATTCTGATCGCTTCGCTTCGAATGACGTTCAGCATTACTTGGTCCTCCCATGTGCGGCTGCCCGACTTTCGGCCAGCTCTCCATCAGTTCTTCCGGTCATCTCCAGGAACAGGTCCTCGAGCGACTCCTGCGCTACAGAGATCCGCGCGAGGGTGATCTTTGCCTCCGCAGCGAAACGATTGAGCTCCGCAGAGCGGTTCTTTGCGGCATGGACCCGCAGGCCATCCGCCGTGACATCAACCTTCCAGCCCGCTGCCTTGAGGGCTTTGGCGAGCTCGCTCCGATCTGCATCGCGCTCGGTATCAATGTCGATATACGCCCCAGTGCGATCCAGCATCTGGCTCATTGGACCGTTGAAGAGCACCTTGCCGAATCGAATGATGACGAGGTGATCGCAGATCGACTCAAGCTCGCTAAGGAGGTGCGACGATACGATGACGGTGCGCCCCTCCTTTGCAAGGCTCTTCAAGAGGCCTCGAATCTCCACGATGCCTGCAGGGTCAAGCCCGTTCGTGGGCTCATCGAGGATCAGAAGGTCAGGGCTGGTCAGAAGTGCAGAGGCGATCCCGAGCCGCTGCTTCATCCCCAGGGAGAAGCTGCGAACTGGTTCGCTCTCTCGCCCAGCGAGACCAACCTGCTTCAGCACCTCGGCCACGCGACTTCCCGGAATCCCGCGCAGCGCCGCAAGGGAGAGCAGGTTCTTATGTGCGGAGAGGCTGCCAACGAATGCCGGGTTCTCGATGAGCACACCAACCCGACTGGCGAACTCTCCTGGATGCTTCGTGGAGTGCCCCAGCACTTCAGCGCTGCCACTGGTGGCACGAATCAGTCCAAGCAGCGTGCGAATCAGCGTTGATTTGCCTGACCCGTTCGGGCCCACCAGCCCAATCACGCCCCCCGTAGGGAGCTGCAGTGAAACGGCGTCGAGCGCCTTGACTCGACCGAACTCGCGTGAAAGGTTCTCCGTAACGACTACTGACATCTGACCCTCCTAATGTGAGCAAGTGCTCACATTAAATTCTGCGACAAGGGGTCGGTGCCTGTCAATCGCCTTCGAAACTTCGAGCCCGTGTGCGACGTGGCCGCACGGAGGTGCCCCTGTTAGGAGGCTGGGAGGTTTGGTAGCGCATACCGGATTCGAACCGGTGATCTCTGCCTTGAGAGGGCAGTGTCCTAGGCCGCTAGACGAATGCGCCAGATGCGGGCAGAGCCCGCGGGGAGAGAGTCTAGCAGCGAGTTAGCCGACGCGGTTGATCTCGTGGGCGAGGAAGAGGAGGCCTGTTGGGGGCTTCGGGGCGAACAAGGTCGACTTCTGGGGCATCGTCTCCCCCGCCTCCGCCACGGCAACCACCTGCTCTGGCCGCTCCCCGTGCAACAGGAGCGCGGCACTCGGCGCGGGATCGTTGAGCGCGCTCTCCACCGCCGCGGCAGAACCTCGGACGTAGCGCAGGGCGCCAGCGGTCGCGGCGGCAGCATCAATACCGAGCGCCTGATCCATCAGCACGGCGAGTGCAGTCACTGATAGCGATTGGTAGGCGGCGGATCGCCCTGGGAGTGCCGCACTGATCGCCGCACGATCAAGTTTCAGCAGGGCTGCGCCGTCCTGGGTCACCACGCCAGCCTCTAACTCCGCGCCCGTCGGTGCGCCATCGGCGAATCGCTGGATGAGCTGCTCGCTCGTGGTGGCGGTGTGATGCGCAACAAGTGGCGAAGCGGAAAGTTTCGCAAGAAGTGCCGATGGATCAGCTGCAGGGACGATGCGGTGGGTGGCGTAGAGCGCGGGGGCGTGCCGGTCGGACTCCACAATGAGTCCGAGTGCAGTACGCAGGCCACCACTCTCCGCGTAGTCACGCGCCGTTTCATATCTGTGGTGACCGTCCGCAATGACCAGATCTGTGCCGTTCGCCCATGCAAGGAGCGCTGCGCCGTGATCCGAGCCTGGCGTAAGGCGCCAGAGCTTGAACGCACTTCCAGAGGGGGTTCGACCGGATGCATACGGTGCAGATTCAGAAGCTGCGTCTGCTGCAGCCGCGAATTCGCTGGAACCCCCTGCACGCAACAAAATCACGGGCGAAAGGTTTGCCTGGACCGCGGCAATGAGTGCACGCCGATCCGCTTTCGGTCCGCTCAACGTGGACTCGTGTCGCAAGATCCCAGTCTCACGTCCATAGGGGCCGATCGGGATTCCGGCGAATACGCCGCGAATTGAGTTGCCAACCTCTGGCTGCTCTTCGTACAAATAAATCTGCGCCGTCTCGTCGTCTACAAGCGTGCCGTCCTTGCGCCAGGCGGACCAGGTGTTAGCCGTTCGCTGATATTGCGCGCCGTCAGCCTCACCCGCTTCACTCAGGGGGAGGTCCAAGAGAACTGAATTGCTGGGCTCTGCTAAGAGCAGCGCACGCCGCTGATCAGCGCTGATGACGTCATAGGGCGGGCTGAGAAGTCCGTCGAGGACGCCGTGCGCTGAGCCAGCCTCGCTGATGGCGTATCGCGTTGCCCTGAATGCTCGAACTTTACTCATGAGGTGATTCTACCTGCGGTGTACGCTTGGCACATGAAACCGCGAGCTTCTCGACTTCTCGCCACCGCCACCCTGATGCTCGCGGCGAGCGGGTGCGGCTCAGTCTTAGATGATGCCCGGGGCGAGCCGTCGGCCACGCCGACCAACTTCAACGGACTCGTTGAGCAGCTCGCGGCGCGAGAGTTCTCCGTCGCCAACGTGGTGAGCGGCGATCCTGGCTGCAGCGACCAAGGGTTAGTCCCCATGGCGATCGCCTTCCAACTCTCAGGCGGTGGGCTCGACCAGGCGGTGCCGACGCGGATCTACCGCTTCAGGAACGATGAGAGCTACAAGAAGCTGCGCTCAACGGTGGATGCGTGTGCAGCGGAATGGATCAGTGATCCTGCAGCTCTGCTGATGGTGGATGCGTCCCCATATGTGCTGGTAACCGAAGGTGTACCCGTTGGCGTTGTGGCAGATGCGATCCGAGCCGCCGTGCGCGACGCTGCTGGCGAGTAGGACTACGACTCTTCTCGGCTGACGCGCGGCGCGGCCCCTTCACTACGCGGGATCGCAACCGCAGCGGCACCCTTCACGAACGACGACTTGATTGAGGTTGCGGCAGCGGCCTCCTGCTCGGCCACAGAGAGGATCCCGTGCCGTCCGAGGGCGGCGAGCTCGTCGCGGATGTACGTCTGCAGCATCTCAGGACCGTCGGTGCCGATCGCGTATCGGACCTTCCCTTCGCGAAGTCGCATGAAGATCTGGCGGAACTCCTCCCAGTCGGAGACAACCTTCGTCATCAAGTTCGATGTTGGGCAGATCTCCAGCACAATCTTCCGCTCTGCGAGGACCTTCATCGTCTTCGTATCCCCCGCCGCCTTCACGCCGTGGCCAATGCGGTCCGGCTCCAACTGCTTCACCACTTCAAGCATCTCGCTCACCGGCCCCGACTCTCCCGTGTGCACGGTGATGCCGAGGCCCGCCTTCCGTGCAGCACGGAACATGCGCTTGTATTCGGCCACCTTGAAGTTGGCGCTCTCGCGCCCTGCAATATCGATCCCAACGATCCCTCGGCTCGCCCAGGCGATCGCCTTCTCCACGATGATCTCGTTCTGTCGCAGCGTGAACTCGCGGTCAAGGATCAAGATGATCCCAGGCTTCACCGGATACTCGAGCGCCGCACGATCCGCCCCTCGAATGGCGGCGGCAATGATGTGGTCTAGGTCCTGCTCGCCATTCCGGTTGCGCTTCATCGGATTGAAACGCAGCTCCATGGTGGTGATGTGGTTCTTCCTGTACGCGCCAGCAACCACTTCATAGACCGAACGCTCCACCGCGATCGGCGATGACTGGATAAGTTCCGTCCAGTGAAAGAGGTCAAGGTATCCATTGAAGCTGCGCGTTCGCTTGGAGCCCGCCGTGATCATCTTGCGGAAGGCCCAGTAGTCTTTGGAAGGAAGGCGAATCCCCTGCGCGTGTGCAATCCCCCACATGATCGCTGGGGTGACCGAGCCGCCTAGGTGGCAGTGCAACTCCGCAATTGGCGTTGCGGGGTTCAGCGTGCCGAAGCCGCGCGGCTTCTCAATCTTCGCCTTCACCGCGCGCTTCGGCGCCGCTCTGTGAGGGCTCATGCCACCTCGCCGCGCACGGTGCTCGCGGTGGCGGCGTCGCGAGCACGACGTCCGCGCAGCGCTGGTGAGTCGCTCGGCACCTGATCGCGCGCGTGATACGAGCTGCGCACCAGTGGACCCGACTCCACGTGCTTGAAGCCCATCGCAAGCGCGTCATCTCGAAGCGCGGCGAACTCTTCTGGCGTGTAGTAACGAACGAGTGGGAGGTGCTCCATCGTTGGGCGCAGGTACTGCCCAATGGTCAGGATGTCGCAGCCAACGGAGCGTAGGTCGCGGAAGGTGGCGAGCAGCTCCTCGCGCTCCTCCCCAAGCCCCACCATGACGGAACTCTTCGTGTGTACGGGGTTACCGAGCTCACTCGCCATCTCTTTGGCGCGTGCCAACACCTGCAGCGAGCGGTCGTAGCGTGCACGCTTGCGCACTGGCTTCTGCAGCCGCTCAACCGTCTCTAGATTGTGGTCAAGGATGTCTGGAGCAGCCTCCATGACTGCACGGAGCGGAGCATCTTCACCGTCGAAGTCAGGGATGAGCACTTCAATTCCAGTGCCAGGTGCGAGGCGACGGAGCTCGCGAATGCTCTCCGCAAAGATCGCGGCGCCGCCATCAGGGAGATCGTCACGCGCCACACTCGTGATCACCACGTGGTCAAGATCGAGTGAGGCGAGCGCCTCTGCAACGCGCCTCGGTTCGTCTTGGTCGAGGCCGGCTGGACGGCCGGTCTTCACCGCGCAGAAGCCACAGGCGCGCGTGCAGGTGTCACCAAGGATCATCACCGTTGCCGTCCCCTGATCCCAGCACTCGCCAATGTTCGGGCAGCGTGCCTCTTCGCAGACGGTGTTCAGCGTCTTGTCGCGCATCAGCCGCTTCAGTTCGCGATAGCGATCGCCGCCAGGCACCTTTGAGCGAATCCAATCGGGGTGACGGCGCTTTGTTGCCGGCGCCGGCTGGCCGAAGATCGGCAGCTCGCGCATCAGAAGTTCACCGAGCGACCAAGCGAGACGAGTGCCGCCTCGCCGATGATCTCTGAGAGCGTTGGATGCGGATGCGTCGTGCCGCCCACCTGTGTGGCGGTTGCACCGAGTTCCATAGCAAGGCTCGCTTCAGCAATGAGGTCGGTCACCTTCGGCCCCACCATGTGGACCCCAAGGATGACGCCACTCTCCGCGTGGCGAAGCACCTTGCAGAAACCATCCGCGTCGCCGCCAACGTGCGCCTTGGCAATGGCGAGGAATGGCACTTGGCCGGCAACGAACGGCACGCCGTCTCGCTCCAACTCTTGTGTGGTGAAACCGACCGAGGCGACTTCGGGGCGGCAGTAGGTTGCACGCGGCTGTTTCACGTAGTCCATGGCGTGCAGCGGTTCACCAGCAATCGCGTGTGCCGCGATCATCCCTTCATGTGCCGCAACGTGTGCCAGCTGCAGCCCACCAATGACGTCACCCACCGCGTAGAGGTGTGGTTCTGACGTCTGCATCTGGGCATCAACCTTGATGAAGCCGCGCTCAGCGATCGCCTTAGTGTTATCTAGGCCAATCTCGCCACTATTCGGCACGCGACCTGCGGCGACAACAAGGAGGTCCGCGCTCAGCGCGACTACCTCTCCCCCGTCGATCGGCTCAATTTGCAGATCCACACCATCAGCACGCTTGACGAGCGAGCCCTCCTTGATGCGATGTGCGACGTGGATCGCAATCCCGCGCTTCGTGAACGCGCGCGTCAACTCCTTTGAGGCGTCGCGGTCTTCTAGCGGAACCAGTGCTGGCAGCATCTCGACAATGGTGGTCACAGCGCCAAGATCGCGGAAGTAGGAGGCGAACTCACAGCCAACGGCCCCGCCACCGATCACGATCACACTGGAAGGCTTCAACGTCCCCGTGGTGATCTGATCGCTATCAACGATCACGCGTCCATCTGTCTCAAGGCCTGGGATGCGACGTACGCTTGAACCGGTCGCAATCACGATATCGGTTGCGCTGATCGTCTTCTTCTCGCCGGTCGCCGTGCCGCTCTCGTCATAAAGTGCCACTTCGACCGAACCGCCGCCGAGGAGTGTGGCGCGCCCTGCGATCAGCTCCACGTTGTTCTTCTTAAAAAGGCTCTTTAGTCCCGCGTGCATGCGCGCAACGATCTTGTCGCGCCGCGCGCCAACTACGGTGGCGTCAATGCCAGTCGCTGGGGTGATCTGAATGCCGAAATCTGTCGCCTTCCCAATCTTGGCGAGAAGGTCGCCTGTCTCGAGCATCGCCTTGGCGGGGATGCAGCCCCAGTGGAGGCAGGTGCCGCCAACTTTCGCCTGCTCAATGAGAGCCACGCGCTTGCCGA
>Ga0315899_10003512_pt1 | contig 17082 bp, 14 predicted proteins | sample LakEriMetagenome_2_FD_203518 | JGI IMG/M metagenome (GOLD analysis project Ga0315899, IMG submission 203518) | Freshwater fungal communities from buoy surface, Lake Erie, Ohio, United States - Buoy 4 MA112 | ecosystem: Environmental > Aquatic > Freshwater > Lake | place: USA: Lake Erie, Ohio... | reverse complement strand
CCGTGGAGGGCTCCAACTGCAACTCCTGCTTCATTCATCCGCTTAGTTAACTTATCTGCTCCATGCTTAGTTCTAACAAAGAAAATACTCTTTCCTTTTCTAGCTGCAATCTGTGAGGTAATTAAATCTTTATGTGATTGCTCCATAATCAATACATGGTGGGTCATATTTCCAGCAGTTGATTTCTCATTTGCAAGAGAGTGGGTAACAGGATTTTTTAAGTACTTCTTAACTAGTGAGTCAACATCCTTATCTAATGTGGCACTAAATAGCATTCGTTGACCACCTGGTTTAGTTAAATCCAAAATCTTTTTTACATCTGGCAAAAATCCCATATCCGCCATTTGATCTGCCTCATCTAATACAGTTATTTCAATATCATCTAACTTGATATGCTTCTTTTGAATTAGATCAATTAATCGACCAGGAGTTGCGACCACAATTGGTACACCTCGTTTTAAAGCTTGAATCTGTTTTGAGTAGGAAAGTCCACCTGCAACAACCTGTGAATTTAAATTAACTGATCGTGACAACGGCGCAATCACATCACTGATCTGCATAGCAAGTTCTCTAGTTGGCGATAAAACCAATGCCAGGGGCCTCATTGAGGCTGCTGTTCTTCCAGCAAGTCTGGTCATTAACGCCAAGCCGAAGGCAAGAGTTTTACCAGAACCAGTCTGCCCTCTGCCTAAAATATCTTTACCAGCAATTGCATCAGGCAAGGTTGCTTTTTGAATTGGGAATGGTTTTTCAATTCCAGAGGAATGCAAAATTTTAGTTAGCGCAGCATTAACGCCTAAATCTTTAAAGGTCATTGCTCGCCAATCAAATATTTGTTAAAAACTAAGTTTGATAATTTATCACTTACTGTGTAGCAATTGTAGCCGAATGTTACTGAATTGTTTAATTCATTGATAAAAATTGGTTTACTTGATCTTGTATTACTGATCGCTGCTGCTCACCTTTAGATACACGCTTGTAGAAATCTACTGTCCAAGCCAAACTTTCCTGAAAGCCTAGTTTTTCACTCCAATCCAATTCTCTACGTGCCTTGGTGCTGTCTAGCACCAAAGTTTTAGTCTCTGCTTTATGTTCACCTGCATCCTGCTGCCAGTTTTTATCTGAGCCCCACAACTTTGCTGCTTCAGTGGCAACATCAGCTACAGAATGTGATGGATTTGCTGGCGGGCTAAAATTCCACTCTCCATTGACTCCTTCTTTAATTTGCTTCTCTACTAAAGATAAATACCCATTTAAACAATCAAGTACATGTTGCCATGGCCTAATAGCTTTGGGGTATCTGATGATTGGCGCCTTATTTTCAATAAAACTATTCACAAGATCAGGCATTAAACGATTCTCAGCAAAATCACCTCCACCAATGACATTGCCCGCTCTTGCAATAGAAATCGGAGTAACGCCATAACTAGATCGCCAAGATTGTGTTGCTATATCTGCAGCTGCCTTTGATGCACTGTATGGATCGCTGCCTCCTAAAGGATCTGACTCAACGTATCCAGCAGTTTTATCTGTATTTTTATAAACTTTATCGGTTGTGATAATCAAGATGGCTTTTGGTGCTAACTCCTTAGAGGCTTCTAATACGTTTAGTGTTCCGATTACATTAGTCTGGAAAGTATCAATTGGTGATTTGTAAGATGCTTTTACCAATGGTTGTGCTGCAAGATGTATGACCACATCAACGTTCATCTTGGGTAAATCTCTTGACTTTAAAGTGCGAATATCCTGGTAAAGATTCTGCTCAAAAATTTCACTTAAGTGGGACAGCTCAAAAATTGAATTACTCTCAGGTGCTAATGAAATTCCTGATACTTGATGACCTAGAGTCTTTAACATTACCGAAAGCCAAGCTCCCTTAAACCCAGTATGACCTGTGATTAGGTAATACATTTACTTAACTTTTCCACTCATAAATTCTGAAATCGATTCAATTACATAATCAAGCATTGGCTTAGTAAGTCCTGGATAAACACCAACCCAAAAGGATCGCTTCATAATAATGTCTGTGTTGGTTAGATTTCCTACCACCCTGAAATCAACATCTTTGTATGCAGGTTGTTTAAGAATGTTTCCTGCAAATAACAATCTGGTACCTATTTTTCTTGAATCTAAAAATCTGAGCAGAACTTCTCTGTCAATTGGATGGGATGGGTCTAAAGTAATAGGAAATCCAAACCAAGCTGGGTCTGATTTTTCGGTTGGGGTAATAAAATTCAACCCTTCAATATCCTTCAAATTTTCTTTTAGATAGTTGAAGTTAAACTTTCTTTTCTCAATAAACCTTTCAAGCTTAGCTAATTGTGATAAGCCTAATGCCGCCTGCATATCTGTAGCTTTAAGGTTATAACCAATATGGCTATAAATGTATTTATGATCGTATCCTTTCGGTAGATCCCCTAACTGCCACTCAAATCTTTTCTGACAAGTATTGTCACAGCCTGTATCGCAATAGCAATCTCTGCCCCAGTCACGAAATGATTCAACTTGTTTCTTAACTAAGGGTGATTTAACAAACACCGCTCCACCCTCACCGGTGGTTATATGGTGAGCTGGATAAAAACTTACTGAGGCAGTATCGCCAAAACTTCCTGTTTTCTTACCATCATATGTTGAACCCAAGGCGTCACATGAATCCTCTACCAGCCAAAGATTATGCTTCTTACAAAGTTCTTGAATCGCATCGACATTAAAAGGGTTGCCCAAGGTATGGGCGATCATTATGGCCCTGGTTTTACTAGAAACTGCTTCCTTTAGCATTTCAACATTTACATCTAAGGTATCTAAATCAACATCAACGACTACCGGCCTTAAATTATTCTGGATAATTGGGTTTACAGTGGTTGGAAATCCCATGGCTACAGTTAAAACTTCATCTCCAGGTTTTAATGCTCGTTCGCCAAGTTTTTTACTTGTTAGAGCACTCAGTGCGCAAAGATTCGCACTAGAACCACTATTCACGAATAGAGCTGACCTTGTTCCAACAAATTCAGCCAATCCTTTTTCAAATGCTTTTGTATACCTACCTGATGTAAACCATCCATCAAGCGATGAGTCGACCAAATTGACAAAATCTTCTGGGCCCAGAACTTTTCCAGAGACAGAAACTGCATCCTTGCCTGGAATAAAATCTCGTTCGGCTGTGAGAAATCTGGAATACTCTTTTGTTAAACTTAGTATGCTATCTCTTAAATGATTGATTTTGCTCTCGCTCATTGATCTCCTGAAATGTGGGACTCTTATATTACCCTGTAGATGGGATTTCGTTGAAAACTCGAGGTTATATACCTTGTAATTTGACTTACTTATCAAACTCTGGCGATATTTTTGAGTTAATTAAAACTACATGGTCCTTTAATTTTTAGTTATTGATGTGTTCGGCACAATCGGGTTTTTGAATAAAAGTGCCAACATAAGGACGTAACAACTTTGTAAAATTCGTACATAGAACTATTGTCTTGTTAATGTACAGAGGTTGATTACTAAAAGTTTGTGCTAGTTGTCTATAATATCTATCCATTTTTTAGTAATTAGGGGCAAGGTCCTAGTAAATTTCAATTCTTGAGTCTTCGATTGCGAAACTACCAATTTCTTAAATTTACTTTCCGTATTTTTCTTAACAATAGAAATTAACTCATCTAGATCGTAAAAATAATGTTTTTCGTCAAAACCAAATCTTCTTAAATCGGGATTGTCTCTCAGCAGTATAGGATTTCCAGATAAAACTGCTTCTACTACAACCATTCCATCGCCCTCGTAATCAGAGGGAACTATCACAAGACTCTCTGAAGACACAAGATCCCATGGATTTGGATTAAACCCAAAAAACTTAATTTGACTGGAGTGTTTGTCATACTCTTTTTCTAGAGATGCTCGCAATGCTCCATCACCAATTACTTGAACATTTAGATTCAGATTTAAACCTGCTTTTATGACCCAATCTGGACGTTTATTTTCCTTCAAACCACCAATAAACGTGAGGGATGTACCATCACTAGTTTTGCGATTTTTTGTCGATTGATTAATGTAGGGATTTGGTATGTATGTAAAAGCCTTACCAGCTAGCCAAATTTTCTGTTGCCCTTTTATCACGGTAACCCACTTCGCTTTTTTAAATTTTAACACTGACCTAACCGCGAAACCTAAAAATTTTTTTCTATTCCACGGCCTCGAAGTGTGCTCTACGCATATAATTTTCCGCCTACTTCGCAACATTGCACCGTAAAGTTCCGGTAGCTCACAATTAATAATTAGTAGTTCAGGGTCAATACTTTCAAGTAAGTCTCTAAAGTTTAGAAAATTTCTGAAGGTAAAAATCGAGCCGGATTTCCATTTCCTATTGAGTGTAGTCACAAAAGGGGTAGGTTGTAAAACTGATGATTGATTTAAAGCAATTAAGTTTGATCTAATTCCATTTTTTAGAAAAGACTGATGAAGTGCCATCATGCTCTTTTCTGCACCACCACCAGATGAAGCATTAGAAACTATAACAATCTTCGATTTGTACTGATTGTTAGTTTCCATGGCGAATAGAATAGTACTCTCTAAATAAGTTTACCCTCATAACAGCGATCTAAATCCTACAAATTTCAACTGAAAAAGTTTGGTGCGGGTTTGACCAAGAGACTGTGCTTCACCCGCAACTAGATTCATTAAAATTATTGCGGTAAGGTTGGAATATGAGGAGAACTTACGCAATTTTGGAAGATGATAAACAATTTAAATATTCCAAATCTCAGCTTCTTGAATTAAAAATTGCCCTAGATAATTTAGGACTAAGTGAATCAAAAACAGTTACGAGTGATTTGCTTATTTTTACAAATTACAGTCGGTATGCTTGGAATAAATCTAAAAAATTTAAGGATTCTACATGTAGATTAATACTTATAAGGTTTGAACCAATTGCGGTTTTACCTATTCAGTATAAGAAAAGAATTGAAAAAAGGTTTGATTTAATACTCAACCCTGGAGGTCGAGTTGATGTCAACTTAGTCTCAAATTTTATAGGATGGCCATATAGTTTCAACTTAAATCCCTCTAAGCCAGAGATTGGTAAATTCTCTCTTAAAGGTGTGATTGAAAAAGCGATTAGCGATAAACTATTTGACTTTGATCAATGGAATCTGAGGAAAAAACCACTTGTTCTCATCGCAGCAAACAAAGTTAGCCCAACTTCAAATTCCAATTACCGGATAAGGCGGTTCTTGGCAAGGAATTTAAGTTCCGATGAATTACATGTATACGGCGCCTTATGGATGTGCTCATTCAGAATGAAAATTTCCCACAGGTTTAGAGTTATGGCTTACGCTATTCGAACTAATTATTTTCCGAATGTAATGGAAATTTATGGAAATTTGTTTGCAAAGTACCCCACTTTTCAAAGTGAGCCAATAGACAAGCATGAAATCCTAAAACACTACAAATTTTCGTTGGTGATTGAGAATTCTTCTCAATACTGTAGCGAAAAGCTGTTTGACGCCATAATCAATGGCTCTATTCCAATATATATCGGTCCGAAAAGTAATGAAATAAATCTCCCTGAAGATTTATTCTTACACTGTAGTGGATCTATACACGAATTACGCGAATTACTGAAACAGGTCACTGACGAACAATGTGCCAATATATTGATTAACATGAAGCGATTTATTCAATCTCATGAGTTTGTTGATTCCTGGCAAAGCGATAAAGTTTACGAAAAAATTGCTAGAATCCTAAAGGATATGAAATGATATTAACGATTTGTTTGATAACTAAAGGTCGTTACACTTATCTAGAAAAAGCATTAAAAAGTTATGAATGTTTCCTTGACACAGGTTTAGTCAATGTTATTTTGATTGACAATGGGGCCGATGCAAAATCTGGAAAGCTTTTAAGGGATTGGACAGATAAGAACCCTAGCCTAGTAAAATACCTTAAGTCAGAGGAAAATAACCCTACTCCTTATCATTTTTTTTGGAAAAAAATTCAAAGCTTCAATCCTGAATGGATTGTTTTTCCTGGGGATGATGACATTTTGATCCTTGAGGCTTTTCATAATTGGAGGTTGGTGTTGCAAGCGCAACCCGATATAACTGCCTTTGCAACCAGTGCTAGGGTTATTGATAAATCTGGGAAAGCAACTGGATCAATCAGTGCACCTGCGATAATTGGCTTATCAGATAAAATCAAAGAATTGTCTAAATCTTTACATGAACCTCCTTTTTTTTGGCCCGGACTATATTTTAAATTTGATGCTATAACAACGGCTGTACCTCAGTCTCGTTTTGTTTTTGACTGGTGGATAGGTCTCCAATTGATACTCGATGGTAAAATTCATAACACTAATAACGTTGGAGTTGAGTACCGCGTACATGAAAATCAAGACAGTTTTCAAGCACCTAGTCGACGCAAATATTTTGAAGGTTTTCATATGCTAATGGAGTTCATTACTTCCCAAAATTTTAGTGATCACGTTGAATTAATGTCCACAGATGAAATTCTTGATCTGCTCAATTTGTGTTTCGATGAGAAACCTTTGTATTCTCAAACTGAGTATAGTAATGCGATTTTAAGAGAACTCACCTTTAGATTTTTAAAATTACCACAAACGATTAATGTTAATGATGAAATCATCGAGAAATACTTACTTAACTTTGGGATATTAACTAAAAAATCAGATATTAACAGCTTCTTTCTAGATTCTAAGTTACACTTTACCGATTCTAAAGGGAACACTAGTATAAAACTGCTGGATAATACATGTGGTGGATTGCATGAAGCCTCGATTTTATTTAATCAGAATTTAGATTCTAAATACATTATTTCATGTAGACACTCTAAGCAACTAGTTGGAGCGATAAAAATAAATTGTGATGATTTAGAGAGGTTAACTGTAGTAGAAATAGCCGATAAGATTCTACTTACAATTAACTCGCAGCTTGAGTTAAATGGAATTTTGTCATTCAACATGACTCCGTTCGAAAAATTACTAATAGTTCGTCTGCGGCAGATGAAATTTAAACTTCCTAAATTTGTTTTATACAATAAAGTAAAGATAAAAAAAGTGCTAGGTAAATTACATTGAAGTCGAAATTTGGAAATAATTTGGTTTTTTATTTTATAGTTTTTATTCTTTGGATATTGGCAGTACTAATCAAATTGAAGTTTAACGGCCTCGTATTTAGCTTCAATTATGGTCTTTATCACCCGGATGGAGCCTTATACGCCACAAGAGCCCTCGATTGGTCTGGTTATTCGGAAATTGAATCCGCAACAAAAGTTTCCGCCTGGTACAACTCATATGCCTTCAAATTTAATTCAGTTGATGCGGCTGGACTGTTATATGCAAACCATCCACTTTATGCAGAATATTCAACAAGGGTGCTATACCCATTACTTTCGGTTCCTTTTGTTAAATTCTTTGGAGTTCCCGGAATGTTGGTAGTACCTGCCTTATCATTGCTAATACTCATGCTTTTGGTGGCCAGAATTGGGATTAAACAGGATAAGCGAGTTATAGCTGCGATTGTTCTGTTTTTTGTGACCAGCTCTTCAACAGTTATGCGGTGGATGCTCAGCAACACCACAGATGCACTGCTTGTTGCTATTTTTTCATTGGCTGGATTCTTGCTCGTAAAGAGAGTTTCAAACTCTTATTGGTACTTAGGTTTTGGGGTGCTGATTTTATTGTCAGGAATAACAAGAATTAGTGTTATCTTTTGGATCGCAATTGCAGCTGTTGTATGGTTTCAAAAATTTAAGGCACGGGCTGTTTTTATCATTTTGCTGTCATTTTCGGTTGTAATACCTACTCTACTTACTCATCAAAGTAGTTCATTCTTAGCAGTAGAAGGCGACAGGCCGTTTCTTGAAAAATTATTTTTGTACCCATTCTATTTGGTTAAAGTTACATTTTATGAAATTATGCAATTAATTGTATTGGACCGAATTTTCTTTCTAGTTTGCGCCCTTTGTATATATCTCTCTTTAAGAAACATTCATAAAGAATCCAGTCAATTGTTTTTGTTTGTTTTGCTTGCAGGACTACTCACTGGGGCGTTAAATGGAAATGTTGGTGTTAATTTCAGATATCAATTACCCGTATTATTCTTTATCTGCTGGAGTTTAATTGATAACTTGAATTTTTCGTTTAATTCTTTCAAGCGTCAAAATGAAAACCAAAAAACTTAATTCTTGCTTTTATATCCCAACTTATAATTGTGCCTAACTTGGCTTACGTGGGCTACATTCACCCTTTCCAATATCATTCCGGTATTCCAAAGTTGTATTGAAACAACGAGTGCTCCCACTGCAGCTATAAGGCTTGGAATTCTCGGCACAAGTCCGGTGTCAAAATACTCAGTAAATGGTTTATATCCCAAACTCAATGACAATGTTATCCAAAAAAGAGCGAGTAGTGAATAAGCAATTTTTGGACGATAAGTTCTAAAAATTTTGAAATTAATTAATAGAATTTTGTATCCATCACGAATAGTTCTTAGCTTTGATTCTGAACCAATTGGTCTACCCTTGTAATTGACATCAATGTTGCCGACAGCAGCTTTAATAAATGCGGCATGGGCGTTAAGTTCGGCTTCTATTTCGAATTCCGAAGCTCCTCCCGTAAAGGATTCGACAAAATTTCTCGACATTACTCTAAACCCTGAGAGGGAATCCAATACACCAGACGGATGAAGCAGTTGGCTTAACTTTGAAAATATTAAATTCCCAGTGCGATGTCCTCTACGAAATACATTAATTCTATCCTCGTTCGAATCAGCTTCATTGATTCGATTACCCACGATCATGTCGTAGTTGTAATCTTTTACTAAATTAATTGCACTAATTAAATTGGCAAGTGAATAAGTATCGTCACCGTCAACGATCACAACTATTTCACAATTATCACTTAAGGAAAGAAACCCCCGTTTAACCGCAAATCCTTTACCTTTCTTTATTTCCCTAACTACTTTAACTCCTAATTTAGAGGCGATATTAAAAGAATCATCAGTGCTTGAATTGTCTACAACTAAAATTTCAATATCTGAGCTGATTTTTTGTACCTGTCCAACCACTGTTGGTAAAGTTAAAGATTCATTAAAGCATGGAAGAATTACACAAACTTTTTTTAAATTCATGATTAACTCTCCATCACTAGTTCTAACATAATTCGCGTTTAGGGTACCATAATAGGTGTGTTGGTAAAGTATTTAACAAAGCTTTTCTCCAAACGCCTTTACTTGAAATTAATCATTTTTGGTTTGTTTATTCAAATTATTTCACTTTTCCGTAGTTATCCATTAGATCATCCGTGTGGCAGAGTTCTCGATATTAATTCAGTCATGAGCGTTCTTATTAACTGTGATTCAGCTGTTTATATGAAAGATGCTCAAAATCCAATTCGCTTAGTTAACGGGGAGAGTGTTTATCAGGACAGACCTATTCCAACTCTATTGGTGGCAATGCTGGCTAAATTTTGGCATTTTTTGAACTTGCCAGATTACTACCGAGAGGTCCAAGGTAATTCAGGACAAATTGTTACTTACTCACTTGTTACTTACATTATTTTCTTAGCACTGAGTGCTGCAATATTCTCAATGGCGTGCTACGTAGGCTTAAAATCGCTCTTCCAGTTTCAGCAGAAACTTAGTATTCCTGCTGAAATTTTCATCAGTTCTTCATTTATATTTGTCATCGTAATAGCAATGAATGAAATAACAAAAACTTTTTTTTGGACCCCTGGAAGTCAAATGTTTAATCTTCTTTTACCGGTTTATGCTTTTTATTTGATTACTTACAATTATAAAGACATCACATATAAATTCTATTTCAGCCAAATTCTAATAGTAAGCATATTACTATTTAGTTATGCTTTTTTTATTATTTTACTAGTTCCACTTATATTAGCTAAGTGGAATAAACTCAGAAATAGACTGTTGCTATGTTCGGTTCCAGTTATTGCCTACTTAAGTTACCCATTTTTACTCAATCAGTTTGGAGGCACTTATAACAATTTTGCAGTTGGCTACCGCCGTATGTATATATGGGTGATTGATGCTTACAAGCAAGATAAGTTCTTTGAGAAAATTTCTGAATTTCTTGGCTACTTCTTTGAATCTATTCCATTACTGCCAACGATACTCATACTTATTTCATTGACGGCCTTCATGTTGATGCAAAAGAATTTACATTTAGATTTTCGAAACGAATTATTGTTAATCTTTGTTCATATACTAATGATTAGCTTTTATGGTTACTACTCTAGACGTTTAACCTTTCCCATAATTATTTTAATGTTACTTGTAATAATCAAGTTATTTTTCACCCTAAAGAGCGGTACCCAAAAAAGAATTTTGCAAGTTGGGCTGTCCGTACTAGTGCCAATAGTCATAGGGTCTTGGATTTTTACACTTGGACCTTTGGTTTAATGAAGAAGGTTGCGGTTTGTTAGAATTAAGGTCTGTGTTTAGATACACTTGATTTATACCACTTTAAAGTTTAGGGACCTCATGAAGATAATTATAATTGCGGGCGGACTGGGTACGCGGATCTCAGAAGAGACTGAAGACAAACCTAAACCAATGGTGCTGATTAATGATAAACCTATCATTTGGCATTTGATGAATATATTCAGCTTGCAAGGCTTTAATGAATTCATAATCTCGACAGGATATAAGAGTGAAGTTATAGAAAATTGGGTTTATAACAATGAAATTGTTGATTCAAATTCAAACGTTATGCATATAGCAACTTTAAACACTGGTTTAAATACGCAAACTGGAGGTCGTATCTCTGAAGTAATGAAAACTATTCCAGGCGAAAAAGTCATCGCAACATACGGCGATGGGTTAGCCAATATCTCAGTACTAAAACTCCTAGCTTTTCATGATTCTCATGGAAAACTCGCAACAGTTACTGCAGTAAGGCCTCCAGCAAGATTTGGATATATGAAAATTGAGAATAATGTTGTCACGCATTTCGGTGAAAAGAATCAATCTGATGAGGGTTGGATTAATGGAGGTTTCTTTGTTTTAGAGCCTACAGTTGCAAGCTATGTAAAGTCTCTAGACGAACCATTTGAGTCAGGAGCTTTAGTTAGGTTAGCAAATGAATCTGAACTCATTGCAAATCACCATGAAGGTTTTTGGCAACCGATGGACACATTGCGTGAAAAAAAAGATTTAGAGAATTTGGCTTTACTCAAAACTCCACCTTGGCTAGATGTTAAAAAAGTGGATACTTGATTTGTTTAAAACGTGGTTTGAGTCTTATCTATAAATTCATTAAATCCTGAGCTATTTCTCGAACCATAGATTCTTGGCCAGCGACTAATTTTCTTTTGGACATCTCTTTCCAAATTTCAGTTGGTTCAATTCCAAGCTCTAGGGCTAGTGCTTTCACTTGCGGGGCATACCCACTAAAAACGCCAGCCATGCCACTTTGAATGCTGGAGGAAGTTATTCTTGGCAAGAAATCTGGATAGCTTTGTTCAACTATTTGACTCATTTTAAGGTATTTAGAAATCTCTGATGCGACGAGTTTATTCCTTATTCCAGTTGAGACAATATTTTCAAGCTGTGCGTTCCCCGCTCCTGCTCCCAGCCCCATAGATGCACCATCAATGATTGATGCGCCTGACTCAATTGCTTTGGAAGCGTTAGAAACAGCTACGCCTAAGTTGTTATGAGCATGGAAACCTACCTCAATTTCAAGAGAATTCTTAATTGCATCTATTCTTTCTTGCACTTCATTAGGCACAAAATATCCGGCTGAGTCCATTAAAATTACTGCTGAAGCTCCATACGAGTGCATTAGTTTTGCTTGCTCAACTAAACCAATTATATTGTTCATGTGGCTCATCATTAAAACTCCATGAACAACAACACCTTTATTTCTAAGAAATTCAATATGCTTTTGTGAAGTTGATGCTTCTGTTGAATGAGTAGCGATTCGAAATACGTCGACACCAATTGAAAGAGCTGGCATTAAATCCCTTTTAATTGTTGCAAATCCGGGAATTGCATGTACTGCAAGTTTGACTCTTGATAAATTGTTTCTTGCAGTGAGTAGCAAATCTTGGTCACTTTCTGCTGATTTTCCAACTAAGTATGATGATGCTCCGAGTCCATTACCGTGGCCAACTTCCACTGCCCATACATCTGATTCTTCTGCTAATTTGCAGTACTCAGAAACAAAATTACACTTTAAAGAATGTCGGAGTGCATGATTGCCATCTCTCAATGTGACATCATAAAGCTGAATCATAATTTTTTTTCCAATTGACTGAATTCTTTTTTTGCTAAAATATATCGTCTGGCTGTTTCAATTGCGGCTGCGTTGATTATATCTAAATTACCTGCATAGGTAGGTAAAAAATAGCCAGCACCAGAAACTTTAACTGTTGCAGAAATTACATTTTTTGAAGGAGAATAAGGCTCAACAACTACTTCATAACCTGGCACATATCTCTTAACTTTATCAACAATTGATTTTAACTCCTGCTTAATCGCACTTAAATCATAATCTGCAACTTTAACTTGTACGGTAGTTCGCATCATTATTGGAGGCTCCGCAGGATTCAACACTAATATGGACTTAACACTATTGCAGTTGGTTATAAGTTTCACTAGATTTTCAGTTGACTCTATGTACTCGTCTATATTTAATCTGGTTGCTGGTCCAGCGGATTTAGACGCTATACTGGAAGAAACTTCGATATCACTTATGCTCACGGAGTGTTTGTAAATGGCGTGTACCAATGGGGCGGACGATTGGCCTCCGCAGGTAACCATTGAGTAATTCATACATTCAGTACCGTTAATTTCAAATTTATCAGATTGCCCGATCAATTCAGGAACCATTGGAGTACCAATTTTTGATGGGGTTAAATCAATTGCCCATTTTTTATGTTGTTTTAAAATCTCCCAGTGCTTTAAATGTTCAAATGCTGAGGTTGCGTCAAAAAAACCTTCAAACTCATCAATAATTTCTAAAAGTCCATCTATACCTTTTGAAATCGAATAAGTTACATTGTCTTGAAATTTTACTAACCCAGGACTGTCAGGCCTTCGTCCTACAAAGGCAACTACTTCAAATTCTCTAGATTGTATTAGCCTTGCACATAAATCTGAGCCGATGTTTCCTGTCCCTATTATCGCAACTTTAGTTCTTTGCTTGCTCACTTCTACTCACGGGCCTTTATCGACTCAGGGCGCAAGTCTTGACCTAATAAACTTCTAAGTAATTCAGCTGAAATCATTGGTGATAAATCTTCGAGCGGGGGGGAAACTAAGCTCCCATCCTCTAATTTAGTTGTTGACAATCTAGGTAGGTACTTTTGTTCGGGGTCCATAATTATCTCGAACAACACTGGTTTTTGTGAATCTAACAAATCATCAAATTGCTTGTTAAGTGAATTACTGTTTAATACTTTGTAATAATCAAAGCCAAAAGTTTCGGCAATGTTAACAAATAGCGGAAAACTTATTCCAGAATTTGACGTTGAACCACTGATTCTTGACTCAAATAAATTTTCTTGTGAAGTTTTAATCATTGTATATCCATCATTATTGAATACAAACAACTTAAGTGGTATGCGATGCTCGCTTACCAACTGTAACTCTTGAAGGTTAAACATGATTCCACCATCAGTATTTAGACAAATAATTTGTTTGGTTGGCTCTGCAAAATATGCACCGATTGCTCCTGGGAGGCCAAATCCCATTTCACCTAGTCCTTGAGAGGTGAAAAATCTTTGAGAGCCTTTAGATTCAAACATATAATGCCCTGTAAGCAAACCCGCTCCAACATCTGTTGCAATTATTGCATCTTCCTTAAGTTGCTTATTTAAATATTGAATTATCTCAGATGAGTGAACAAATACTTCTGGGTTTGAAACAGGATCTCCTATTTGATCTTTGCGTGGAATTTTGCTCCAAATGCCTTCCAGGTCACTAACCCAGTTTGGAGATACTCTTAAATCTTGGGTTTCTAATTTTGAGTTAAAATCAGCGAGAAATTCTGAAACATCTCCGTTCAAAACATTCCACAAGCTTCCTGAGAATTTATCGCACTCGGTTGGGTCGATTTCGACAACCCATTTGGTCGCATTTCGGGCAAAATCTGCAAGTTCATACCCGATTTGGGGGATGGCTAATCGCGTGCCTAAGCAGATCAATGAATCGGCTTTTTGGAGCGCTATATTGGCCGCACGATCCCCATATATTCCAACTCTTCCCATGTTAAGTCGGTGACTTTCTGGAAATAAGTCTATGGCTGACCAAGAAAGCAAGAAGGGGATCTGCAAATTCTCAATTACAGTCTCAAGTAATTTTCTTGTTTTTTGATCTCTGCAACCATTCCCGATATAGAGCATCGGTTGATAACTTTTCGCCAAATTTTCCAAACATGCAATCAGAAATCTAGAAAGTTCTCTGCTTTTAGTGGGTTTAACTCTTGTTGAGTTATTGCTCGGTGGCAAAACCTTTTCGACAACCCTTTTGCGCTGTAAGTCCATTGGGAAATCGATATGAGTTGGCCCCATTCTAGGAGTCAGTGCCAGGCTTATCATGCGTTGCGTTACTTCGATAACTTCGCTTGAATTAGTAATCCTGTATGAATCTTTTGCTATAGGTTTAATTACCGAAACTGAATCAAAACCTTGCACTCCATATGCTCTTAATTGATAGGAATTTTCGCAATGGAAAGAACTTTCATTTCCAGAAATCACCAAAACTGGAACTGAATCCAGATGGGCACTCAATATTCCTGTAATTGCGTTAGAAGTTCCACCACCCGTTGTAACAAGTGCTACTCCAATTTTTCCAGAGATTCTTGAGTATCCTTGTGCTTCCATAACGGCAGCCTGCTCATGGTGAGAATAAACTAAAGTAATTTCCCCATCGCGTAATATGGAATCAATTATGGCTAAATTGCCTGCACCAGTAATTGCAAAAATGACTTGAACTTTATGGTCTTTAAGAGTTTTAACTAAATGGTCAGCACCGTTTACGAAACTACTTTTAGTCAAAGTTTTGGCTCCCTTTTTTACAGATTCTAATACATTCCAAAACTATTTCTTGCCAATTTGGCCCTTCGGGCAAAGCAATCCTATTGAAATGTTCATTCCGTGCTGGTAAATAAACAGTTTTTTCTAGATCCAAGTTCGAATAATGCACCTTGGCATTAGCCTGAAATCCAATAAAATCTGCTAATTCACGAATTGTTACAGGCTGTGAACTTCCAATGCTCAAAATTCCGTCCAATTCATTATGAGTAAGACACTCATAAATCCATTCAGACATAACTTGTTCGTGAAGATAACTTCGAATCGTATTCGAATTACCTGTTACATTAATATGGCCTGATAAAACAGCATCTGTTATAAATATTGGTGCTGCGTATTGTTTTTTATCTAGCATATTTTTTCCTAGAAATGTGAAGAGTCTTGCCACCACAATTTTAGTGTCACTTGAGGACCCTGCGGTCAAAAGCAGATTTTCTCCCTTTAATCTTGATTGAATTAAATTCATCTTATTTTTAAACAAAGTAGTAGATTTGTCTTTGTAAAAACAGGCGCCGGAACTTGCATGAACCACAACTGCAGGCTTAAAATTTTTAACCCAATTTGTTAAATTCTTACATATTTCGATAAACTCTTTAGCAGATTGATGTGAGTAAGAATTAATTCCTCCATCAGCAGCTAAATTAAGTACATGAGTAGCTTCATGGGCAAAAGTCCACTTTCTAGATAAGTCAGCCTGAAATGATATAACTGAAATACCTTGGGATTCTAGAAGTTCAATCGCGTTTGATCTACTGCGATTGATTAATATCAATTTTTTTGGTCTTAGAGCTAGGGGCGCGTGTGCTAGAAATTCTAAAAAACTTTTGCCCACAAAACCATTACTTCCAGTTACTAATAAGCTTTCGATTTGATGCATAAAGCAAATTCTATACTAGAGTTTAGCTACAAACCTTCTACTCTATTTAATTAGTTAATGGTTAAGAGATAAACATGTTTAATTAAAAGAAGAGTGTCTTTATCTAATCTATTGGAATATAACGCCCTTTATATTCAAAAACTATTTGTCTGATTCCGGGTTCGGTGTCACCGATTTTACCAAAACTTATTACTGAATCTTGTGGCATCGCTATTATCTGATCATAAACCGATTTATGTATCTTTGCTTTATCTGCTCCTAATACAATTTCTGAAATTTTGGCAAATGCATTTCCATCCTTAGAAGGGTGTTCTGCGCTAATCCATTCAACAAAAAAAGGTTGACTGAAGTCTTCTAAAACTTCTAGCACTCCTATTTGCTTCCATTTTAAAATAGCTCCATTGGGTTTTTTTCTTTCGCCATCTATAGCGCTTCGGTTGAAATTTTCTTCAACCTTTGAAATGTCGTCAGTTGCTAATACCCATGACATCCACCCGCCACCTTCTTCGGATTTCTTTTTTACCGCTCTACCAAATGGCGTTAGCTCAGTTGCTGGGTGATCGAGTGAGCAAACAACTTCAATGTACTGCCCGTTTAGTAGAGGGGCTGTGAAATTTCTTGTTCCAAATTTTGGATGAATTCCACCATCAATAAATGCGGTTCCAATTTGGGAACCTATTCGATTAACGACATCAGAGATCTGATCATGGGAAGCTGCATAGGAAACATGGTCAAGACGCATGGGAGTATTTTGCCTTATCTTTCAGGGTGCTAATTACCACCTTGTTAACGTAACTCACACATCAATGCTTCGATAAGTAACAAAGGTGCTGCGTTTTGAGCCAAATTTCGCCTGGTTTTCAAGATTGCCTCGATTTTATCCAATGTCTTTACCTGGTTGCTTGTTGCAGCTAGTTGATTAATTTGTTCGACTAGATCCTGATTAATCAATGAGTCAGTGGAGTTTGATTGAACCAACATAATGTCTCGATATAAAGTGGCTAAATCCAATAAGGCTCGATCCAAATAATCTCTAACCATTCTTGTTGATCTTGATTTTTGTTCCTTCTCTAACTCTTTAATCACTTTAGAACCACCCGTTACCATTTTGCTGCCGGTTGATCCCCAAGCCTCTTTTAGC
>Ga0315899_10003510_pt1 | contig 17089 bp, 13 predicted proteins | sample LakEriMetagenome_2_FD_203518 | JGI IMG/M metagenome (GOLD analysis project Ga0315899, IMG submission 203518) | Freshwater fungal communities from buoy surface, Lake Erie, Ohio, United States - Buoy 4 MA112 | ecosystem: Environmental > Aquatic > Freshwater > Lake | place: USA: Lake Erie, Ohio... | reverse complement strand
TAATGTTGTTGTTGTTCAACCCAACATTGATCCTTATCGAAAATTTAGTTCTGATTTCAAGGAACAACTTCAACGCATGACTGATCTCGCAGTAGCAAAAACTGATAAATCAACTGATTATCTGGTTATGCCGGAAACTGCATTGGTAGAAGATATTTGGGAGAACGAAATGCAGTATTCTTACAGTATTCGTCGCTTAAGTGAATTGAGTAAGCGCATGAACGGTGTAAAAATAATTACCGGCGCATCGACTGCGCGGTTTTATGCAGAAAACGAAACGCTTAGTGCAACCGCGAGAAAATTAAAGATGCAACCTGGCTATTACGACAACTACAATACCGCAGTTTATTTGGATAGCACCGGCAAACTGGATGTATATCACAAGTCAAAATTAGTTCCGGGTGTGGAGAAGATGCCTTTCCCAAAATACCTGCGTTTTCTGGAAGATTTGGCCATTGATATGGGCGGCACAAAAGGTTCACTTGGAGTACAAGAAGATCGCTCCGTGTTTGTTCCTTCCTACGGTGACGGAGTTATTGCACCGGTAATTTGTTACGAAAGTATTTATGGTGATTATGTTTCGGAATACCTGCGCAACGGAGCTAATTTTATTTTCATCATCACCAACGATGGGTGGTGGGACGACACTCCCGGTTACAAACAGCATTTGTTGTACGGAAGATTACGTGCCATAGAAACCAGAAAAAGTATTGCGCGTTCCGCAAACACCGGAATTTCCTGTTTTATCAATAGACGCGGAGATATTGAACAAGCTACCACTTGGTGGCAACCTGCAGCGATTAAAGGAACACTAACCTCACAAACCACTCAAACATTTTATACACGGCACGGTGATTTCATCGGAATTGCGTGCTTATACATAGCATTAGCAAGTATTTCAATCGGCTCAATACTATACTTGCTTTCCTATTTGCAGCGGTTCAAGAATAAGTAAAACCTGTACATTTGTGCTTCAAAAACCAAGAGGTTATGGATCAGTTTGATGTTATTGTTATTGGCTCAGGGCCGGGAGGATATGTTTCCGCAATTCGCTGTGCTCAACTTGGACTTAAAACCGCAATCATTGAAAAATACAATGCATTGGGCGGGACTTGTTTAAACGTGGGATGTATTCCATCCAAAGCGCTCTTAGATTCTTCTGAACATTACTACAATGCGGTGCATCATTTTTCCGAGCACGGCATTGATGTATCCAAGCCTAAGGTGGATTTAAAAAAAATGATCGACCGTAAGGCGGATGTGGTGAAACAAACTTCACAGGGAATCTCTTTCCTGATGAAGAAAAATAAAATCACCACATTCATAGGAATGGGTTCATTTGTTGACAAGAATACCGTTCGTGTAACTGACGGTGCAGGTAAAACAACTGATATTGGAGGTAAACACATCATCATTGCAACGGGTTCTAAACCTTCCACATTGCCGGGCATAACAATCGACAAGAAGCGTGTGATTACATCTACTGAAGCGCTTTCACTTCAGGAAATTCCGAAACACATGATCGTAATCGGTGGTGGAGTTATCGGATTGGAATTGGGATCAGTGTATGCGCGTTTAGGCAGTAAAGTTAGCGTTGTAGAATTTACCAATTCAATTATTGGTACTATGGACGGAGCTTTAGGCACGGAATTACTCAAAGTGTTGAAGAAACAAGGTCTCGAGTTTTACTTAGGCCATAAGGTTACTGAAGTTGCTGCTAAAGCAAAAGAAGTTACCGTTAAAGCAGAAGATTTAGCTAAAGATCAAACAATCGAGTTGCATGGCGATTATGTTTTAGTATCCGTTGGTCGTCGTGCATATACAGATGGTTTAAATCTTGACAAAGCAGGATTAACTGCTGATGAGCGCGGCCGTGTTCTAGTAAATGATCATTTACAAACAGCGGTTCCTCACATTTACGCTATTGGTGATGTGGTGCGAGGAGCAATGTTAGCGCATAAAGCAGAAGAAGAAGGTGTATTTGTTGCCGAAACAATTGCAGGTCAGCATCCACACATTAACTATAATTTGATTCCGGGTGTAGTTTATACCTGGCCGGAAGTTGCGGGTGTGGGTTATACAGAAGAACAGTTAAAGCAAGCAGGTCGTAAGTACAAGTCGGGATCATTTCCGTTCAAAGCCAGCGGACGTGCCCGTGCGAGTATGGATACAGATGGATTCATCAAAGTACTTGCGGATGCCGAGAATGATGAAATACTCGGCGTTCACATGATTGGACCACGCGTTGCGGATATTATCGGAGAAGCTGTTGTGGCAATGGAGTACAGAGCCAGCGCAGAAGACATCAGCAGAATGAGTCACGCCCATCCGACGTTTAGCGAAGCTTTGAAAGAAGCTTGTTTAGATGCAACAGGCAAGCGCGCACTGAATATGTAAACTAAAATCATTCGAGTTTGTTAAAGATGTGTTGCACGTGCAGCACATCTTTTTTATACCATGAAAACAGGAATACTGCTCATCAACTTAGGAACTCCGGACAGCCCTTCTACAGGTGATGTCCGAAAATATTTACGTGAATTTCTGAGTGATCCGGAAGTGATTGACATTAATCCTATAGGGAGATGGTTGCTGGTGAATTTGATTATCGCACCATTCCGTGCGCCAAAATCGGCCAAACTGTACAGCGAAATTTGGACCAAAGAAGGAAGTCCACTGTTGTTGTATGGCATTGAATTAAAAAACAAGGTACAGCAGGCTCTAGGTGAATCATTTGTAGTTGAGCTTGGCATGCGTTATCAATCACCTTCACTTGAATCTGCTTTTCAAAAATTAATTGCTTCCGGCGTTGATCGGATTGTTGCATTACCGTTGTATCCCCAGTACGCATCATCTACAACAGGTTCAACGATAACAGCAATTAATGAAACCTGTGCTAAATTAAAATGGGACAAGTCGAAGCTTCACATCGTTGAGCGCTTTCACCATCTCGAGTCCTATAAAGAGGCATTAATTAAAACCGCAGCTAATTACAGTTACCGCGATTACGATCATGTAATCTTTAGTTTTCATGGTGTACCGCAACGACACATTACCAAAACGGACCAAAAACTCGGCAGTGGGCAATGTAAATTTGGCTCATGTTGTGAAACAATAAACGAGGGCAACAAATATTGTTATCGTGCGAATTGTGTTGTAACCGCTAATGATCTTGCTGCTGCATTGGCCATTCCGAAAGAAAAATATACCATCAGTTTTCAATCGCGCTTAGGACGCGACCCTTGGGTACAACCTTATTCCGACCAAACGATTATTGAATTGGGAAAATCCGGCAAAAAGAAACTGTTAGTTTTCTCACCTGCATTTGTTGCGGATTGTTTAGAGACCATTCATGAAATTGGTGTGGAATATGACGAACTCTTCCAAGAACACGGAGGTGAAGAAGTTACGCTTGTACCATCGCTTAATGCTGAAGACTTTTGGGTAGATGCCGTTGTAACAATTGTAAACTCCTGAAGATATAATTGGAAGAAAACCAAACGAGTATTTAGAACTAAATAATCCATAAAAACTACTTCACGTCCGCGTGATACAGATGAATAGAAAATCGTACCAGAGTATGATATTATTCGAGTTCCAAGAATTCTAATTGGTAAAAGATGATTTTCTTAGGTAGTTGGACTGTAGATTTATTGTATCAAAATTAATTATAAATTACAACGTTTAAATATGTCTTTTAATCAATGGTTACTATATCAGGCAGACAAATTCCACACATGTAAGAGACCAGTTTAAATGTGCACCGCTATGCGATGTAGCTGCACATATTTTATTATCGGGATGATCTAAAACCTCATAATCATGCAATTCGATACATTTGAACGATATGTCCATGTCGATTTGTAAAAAATTACACAAAGACCAATGATAACGTGCTTGTTGGAACTTGATCAATTCAGAAACGTGTACGTAGGAAGAAATGCTTCTGGTTGGTTAATTGCTGTCGGTAATAACGAAATAAGCATAACTGATGAATTTATTGGAACCTGGTCCTTTGGTCATATTACCTACGACTACAAAAACGAAATCGAGGCTTTACAATCTAAACAACAATCCGCTTTTCGATTTCCGAATCTTAGTTTCTTTCAACCTGAAGTGGTCGTCTTGTTGAAATCGAATGATATTGAAATTTTATACAGCTCTAATCCGGCCTGTGAAAAAAAATTAATACGTGCGCTTAATAAAAGGGCTCCATTAAAATCTTATAACCTTAATAGCAGAAACATTGTTGCTTTATCGACAAAAGGAGAATATTTGCAAAACGTCCGAAAGTTGCTTCACCATATTCAACAAGGCGACATTTACGAAATCAACTATTGTATCGGGTTTCGTTATAACGGAACAATTGATCCGTACGCAACGTTCAGCAAACTATGGGAGCTAACCGAAGCGCCATTTTCTTGTTTCTATAAACGCGACAATCAATTTGTTCTATGCGCTAGTCCGGAACGTTACATCTGCAAAACCGGTTCTACATTGATTTCTCAGCCTATAAAAGGCACAGCCGCTCGTTCAGAGAATAAAGAAATCGATATTCAACACAAGAAGGAATTGCAATCCAACTCGAAAGAACGCGCGGAAAACGTCATGATCGTGGATATCGTTCGCAATGATCTTTCGCGCATTGCACAGCGTGGTTCCGTTCGTGTTAAGGAATTATGTAAAGTGTACAGTTATAAAACGGTGCATCAGATGATTTCTACCGTAGCTTGCGAGTTAAAACCGGATATTATGTTTAAGGATATTATCCACGCTACTTTCCCAATGGGCTCCATGACAGGCGCACCTAAAGTACGGGCCATGCAGTTGGCTGATCACTACGAAAATTTTCAAAGAGGAATGTATTCCGGAACGATTGGTTATATAGCTCCCAACGGTGATTTTGATTTCAACGTTGTCATTCGTGCCATCGTGTATGATCGCGAAAAACAAATTGCGGAGTTATATGCAGGCTCCGCAATTACAGCTAATTGTAATCCTGAAAAAGAATACGAAGAGTGCCTGCTGAAAGCGCAAAGCATGATTCGTGCTTTGAATTGAAGTATTTTAGTGGTGTGAATCTCGAACTCGCTATTACTGCTCTGTTAGGTAAATATTCGTCAAGCGGAATTAAATCGTCATGTGTAGTGGCTATTAGCGGTGGCGTTGATTCGACAGTCCTACTGGTTGCCGCTAAAAGTGCGGGAGTTCCCATTGTCGCTGCACACGTCAACTACGGCTTAAGAAATTCTGAATCGAATGAAAATCAAGAATTCTGTGAAGAACTTTGCGCGCGATTGCAAGTTCCTTTGTACACGATGAGATTATCACCGGAACAAAGTGAAGAATTAAAAACCGATAATATTCAGAATGCTGCACGAAAAATTCGCTATGATTTCCTGGAACAAGTTCGTCGCGAAAACGGTTGTGAATTCATATTAACGGCGCACCATTTTGATGATCAGGTTGAAACCGTAATCTATCGCTTATTGCGTGGATGGGGCTTAAAAACGTTACACGGCATTCGTTCGGTGCATGGAAAAATTTTACGACCGTTTCTTCATCTTGAAAAGAAAGACTTGATTGAATATGCGAATCAACATAAATTGAATTGGAGTTGCGATAGTAGCAACCAAACGGATAATTACGACAGAAACAAAATCAGAAATCAACTACTACCGTTGTTGTATGAAGTAGTGCCTCATCAGCACCACGGCCTTAAACGCGGTGTACAGATAATTAGTACGGAATCTGAAATCATTGAAGAATGGTTAAGAGAAAGAGAACAAGAGTGGATTGAAAAACGTCATGATGTGTACATTATTAAAGAGGCGTGTTTGAGATGCGGGCAAAAGGGCGTGTATTTTCTTAGTCACTTCCTTGCTCCTTGGGGATTCAGTTTCGCACAATGTGAGTTGATTCCGAAATTGATTGATGCTGAGAACAACAAGTCTGTGATGACTACGAGTTATCGCCTAGTGAAACGAAATAATGAGTTAATCTTAGAACCAATTTCCACATCACAAAAGGTGGTTCAAATCAGAACCGAGCAAGTGCAGATTCATGAAGTTGATTTAACCGATATGCAAAGTGGCTGGATGGACGCAACAAAAATTTCGGGCGAATTGCACGTTGAAAATTTAAGTGAAGGGTGTCGCATGGAACCATACGGACTGAACGGAAGCAAATTAGTCTCTGACATTTTAAATGAAATGAGAATACCTCAGCATAACAGAGCAAACTATCCGCTGTTATTTGATCAACGAGGTGTTGTTTGGATTCCGGGCTACCGTATTGCCGAACGTGTTAAAATCGATCGTGATGTTACGACAGTTGTAATAAGAGCATACGTGCATGAATAACGAAGAGATATTATTCCAGGAAACACAATATGCCGGCACCAATCGCCATTCTTTAATCCGTCGTTTGGTACTCGCCGTGTTCTGTTTTGTGGCCTATTACTGGTCGGAACATCCTGAACCTGTAGATCTCGACTTTTTTCAATTGGGAGAATATCCCGGTGAAGACTATTCGGGCAAGATATTCTTCTTGTTAGGGTTAGTGATTCTTATTGTTAGCGTGGTACTCATGTTTGTAAAACATTTTACGACAACCGTGCGATCCGGAGCAATTTACCTTGAAAGCCTTTGGACATCAAGAAAAGTACGAATCGACCTCAACAGTGTCGAATCGGTTCGTAAAATCATTCTTAAAGCCTCGGTTCTCAATCGTCCCGTATACAACCTGCATGCATCCGGTAAAATTCGCTTTTACACACACGGGCATGAAGCTGTGGAGCTGGTAATGAATGATGGTTTGACGTACAGGATTGGCACTCAACGCGCCGGAGAGTTAATGCAATTACTCCGAAAATTGAAAAAAAATGTAAACGAAGGAAACTAAAGCCCGAAGCGTTCGTAGAACGTATCTAAACACACACACCCATGAATGCTGCATCTAACTCACCCATCTTTATAGAAAAAGAGGCGGTTCGTGAACTAACGTTTCCTAACGCCGAGGTTTTATCATCGACAGAAGATCGTCGAAGAAGAGACAGTGAATTAAATAGGGCGTTAGTGCTCGGAAATATGGACAGAAATAAGGTTCGGATCATTTTTAGTGATGATGAAGGCAAAAAAATGATTGAAACCACCATCTGGGCTGTCACTCCGGAGCGTATTATCCTGAAAAGCGGCATGATGATTCCGGTAAACCGAATTCATGAAATTGTGACTTAATTCAGGTTACTAACATAGTTTTGTGAATAATTTGTAACTTTATATCGTCAGATGTCGTTACAGTTAGTCCAAATACGGAAACAAACTATGTCACAGCCCCACACCCAAAGAAATCGTAAGCGATTTTTTTTATCATTAACGTTTGTTGCATTAACGCTTTCACTCACCTCTTTTAAGGTACAACGCGATCGTATGAAATGCGATTGGTCGGCCATGGTGGTTGCTTTGCCTAATAATGAAGCTGAAATTCGCTTCACATGCAACATCCCCGCAGGTTGGTTCATCTATTCCAAAAACATGTCGGAATTTGATGGACCACTGCCAACATCAATTGAAATAGATCCTTCCGGTCATTTTGAGTTAATCGGAGAAATGACGGAATCGGGCAGCTATGTTAAATGGATGGAGCCCTCTTACAACAAAGAGGTGACATGCCTTCAAAAACAAGCTCGTTACACCCAAAAAATTAAAATCAATACTACAGATCCTTTCCAAATTAAAGCATCAGTAAACTATATGCTGAACAAAAAAGGAGACATCTTGCAACCGGACGATGAAAATGTAATCATTACCGTAAGCGGATTGTAATATCACTAAACTTCACAAAAGGGTTGCACGAACTGCAGCCCTTTTGCATTTTCTGACGTTTCCTTTACAATAAGGTATTTAAACAACCGCCCACAACCGATAATACTTATTTTTGACCTTTAATTGATTCTGAATTATGAAGCGATTCGCATATTCCTCCAAGTATTTTTTTCTGTCAGTATTCGGCTTATTCACGATAGCCGCTTTTGCTCAACCTAAGCAGCATGTTGCGTGGTCATACTCGGTTAAGCAACTTTCCGATTGTGAATTTGAATTGCAGTTTAAAGCAACAATTGAAAAAGGCTGGCATTTGTATTCTCAAATTCCGGTAGATAACGGCCCTTTACCCACTGAATTTCTTTGGGATAAAAGCGCAGATTATGAATTGGTGGGAAAAACATCAGAACCCAAACCAATTGAAAAACCCGAACCGGTATTCGACAATCAGGTGATCAAGTATTTTGAGGATGTTGCTGTGTTTAAACAAAAAATTCGCGTTAAAACAGATAAAGAATTTTCCATAACCGGAGCAATTGACGGCATGGTTTGCAACGATGGTGCGTGCGTTAACTTTTTTCCTCAACCTCAATTTAAGTTTACGGTAAAAGGGAAACCATGTGCTGCAGGAACAGGACAAACCATTCCTGTGAACGGCACAACCGGATCTGTGGCAGGCTCCAACGGAGCGTCGGGATATTGCGATAGCCTACAAGCTGTAATTGCTGCGCTACAGGGAAGCGATTCCTTAGACACCAATGCAACCACAGCGGACACTGCACAATTGTCAGGAATGGCAACAACTGATACAGATTCCGAAACACCGGCACCTGCAACACTAAATGAAGGTTCCAGTATCTGGACCGCATTCGGTGGCGGATTTCTGGGAGGATTATTAGCATTGATTACTCCTTGCGTTTTCCCGATGATTCCGATGACGGTAAGCTTTTTTACCAAGCGTGCAAAGGATAGAAAGAAAGGGATTCGTGATGCGATTATTTATGGTTTATCCATCGTTGCAATTTATGTTTCATTAGGACTTTTGGTAACTCTTGCAACAGGCGATCCTCAAGTGCTGAATCAGCTTAGTGCGAACATCTGGTTTAACCTGATCTTCTTCGCAGTATTTATCGTTTTTGGTGTATCGTTCTTGGGTGCATTCGAAATTACATTGCCGTCATCCTTTGTAAATAAAGTGGATGCCGCTTCCGATAAAGGAGGATTAATCGGAATATTTTTCATGGCGTTTACGCTCTCTCTGGTTTCCTTTTCTTGTACAGGTCCGATTGTTGGAACAGCATTAGTACAAGCTACTCAGGCCGGGATCACGGGTCCGCTGTTTGTGATGTTGGGCTTCAGTATCGCATTAGCATTACCATTTATGTTGTTTGCACTATTCCCGGGTTGGTTAAGTTCTTTACCAAAATCGGGCGGGTGGTTGAACTCTGTTAAAGTAGTGATGGGTTTATTGGAATTTGCATTAGCACTGAAGTTCTTATCGAACGTTGATTTATCTTATCACTGGGGCATTGTAACACGTGAGGTATTTATCGCAGTATGGGTGGTATGCTTCAGCTTAATCGGTTTTTATCTTCTAGGAAAACTCAAATTCTCGCACGACAGTGATTTACCATACATCAGTGTACCACGTATTGTTTTTGCAATTATTACCTTCTCATTCGTGATATATATAACGCCGGGTATGTGGGGCGCACCTGTTCGTGCACTTAGCGGGATTTTACCTCCTGCATATTACAGTGAGAACGCGGGAACATTTGCCGGTGGCAGTGGAAGCAAATCGGGAGAAGATGCGTTGCCTGAAGGTGTTGATCCATCGCACTGTCCGTTAAATCTGAATTGTTTTCACGATTACGATTTAGGACTGGCCTACGCTAAGAAAGTGAACAAGCCTATTTTCGTAGACTTCACCGGATACAATTGCGCGAACTGTCGACGCATGGAAGATAACGTATGGCCTGAGCCGGATGTATTAACACAGTTGCAAAAAGATTACGTGGTAATTTCTTTGTATTGTGATGACAAAAAAGAATTGCCGGAAGACAAGAAATATACAACTAAAGACGGTGTAAAGATCCGCACGTGGGGTAATAAATGGAGTCAGATGCAAATTGACCGTTACGGCTCCAACGCGCAACCGCTTTATGTGTTATTAGACCACAACGAAAAAACATTGCTGCCTCCACAACCCTATACTCCAGACGCAAACGAGTACGCGAATTTCTTGAGAAAAGGAAGCGCTAACTTTAAGAAGAGTAGCGGCAACTAGCCCGGACGACGCAATTCGAAATTCTTACCGAGATACACACGACGCACTTGTTCATCAGCGGCGAGTTCTTCGGCGGTACCTGCCTTAAGAATAGATCCTTCGAACAATAAATAGGCACGATCTGTAATAGATAGTGTTTCGTGTACGTTATGATCAGTAATCAAAATGCCGATGTTCTTGCTCTTCAGGCTGGCAACTACACTCTGAATATCTTCTACCGCAATAGGATCAACACCCGCAAAAGGTTCATCCAGTAAAATAAATTTCGGATCCGTTGCCAATGCACGTGCAATTTCCGTACGACGACGCTCTCCGCCCGAAAGTGAATCGCCCATATTCGTGCGGATATGTTGCAAGCCAAATTCATCCAACAAACTTTCCAATTTATTGGCTTGTTCCCCTGCCGTTAACTTGGTCATTTCCAATATTGCTTTGATGTTGTCTTCAACTGACAACTTGCGAAACACAGAAGCTTCCTGTGCCAGATAACCAATACCTAACTGCGCCCGACGATACATCGGCTCGCGTGTAATTTCAATATCATCCAAAAATATTTTTCCTTCGTTCGGCTTAATCATTCCCACAATCATGTAAAATGATGTCGTCTTCCCTGCTCCATTCGGGCCCAACAACCCGACGATCTCGCCTTGTCTTACGCGTATAGAAACATCCTTTACGACTGTGCGCTTTTTATATTTCTTTACCAAATGATCCGCTCCTAAAATCATAATTCCAATATCAGAATAACACTTGTAAAGATACGCGGATTCCGAAAGGCTTAACACGCGGCTGATCCAAGTAACTCAATCGCCAAAATGCATCAACGCGGAAGAATCGGAAAATATTTTCAATACCTGCTCCTGCTTCCATATATGGTCCTTTGTTCAAGGTGAATAAGGAGTTCGGAAATAACAGTGCATCGTGATTAACCTGAGAAACTGTTCCATACAGCGCCCGGAATGACGCCACCTCACGCCATTTCAACTTTCGCATCAACGGAATTTTATTCAGAAAAAATCCATCGAAGTGATGAATTAAAATTGCAGAAGCATACTGATCACTGGCAAATTCGTAATAATTCATCATGTTGTACGCGGTGCCATCATACACGTATGTCTCGTTACCCGGATGCAACACCATTAAAGGGAAAGGCACGACGCCCCAAATTTTTCCGGCTTCTAAAATGTAATTCAAATAACCGATCGGATTAATTCGTACACGGTCATCCACATTAATACTCAAACGTTGATACGTGTATTCACTATTAAACACACCTTTTAGTCCTGAAGTATAATTCATCTGAACAATTGGCCAGTATCCACCAACTGGGACTCTCGTAAATACACCTTCCACATATTTTTCATCGTGACACCAACGCACCTTCAATTGAATCTCTGTTGTAGTGATACCTGACTCATAAGCTGCAGTGTTGTCGGGTAATGGACGAACAAATTGAGCTCCATTAAGTGGAAACATATTTCGGTTTACAAATGAAGTACGCACATTAAGTCCCGAACGAATATCCCGTTCGTACCACAATTCATAATGCTCAACCCGTGTCATGTTGGTCAACGGAGTTCTGCGGAATAACGTAGCCATGATGTTATCGTTAGAGAACGCATTGGAACTTAAACCCAGAATTTCGTAATCGTTTTTGTAGGTACCGCCAACCATTTGTCGCGGTTTCTTGGTGATGAACGATTTGAAAGAAGCGCCGTATTTAAATTCATGGTCGGTTAAACCATATGCCGCATATCCGCTAAGTTCAACCCATTTACTGAAAGCATTGGATGTTCTTCCTCCTACACGCAATCGCACGCCTTCAATTTGGTTGTAGCTAACAGTTTTATGCCATGGCCCGTATTCTATTGGTCCGATAATTTTATAACCTGAATACAGTGTAATCACCAGATCTTCCCATGTTTTATAAATAGGCAAATTCTGAATGGAATCTACCATATCGTAAATGCCTTGTTCTTTGCCGGTTAACGAATCGTGACGTTGCGCAACCCAAAAGCTATCATTACGATTTTCTGCACCTTGTTCAACAATTAAGTTGTCCGTTCGTGTATAGAACTCCTGTTCCCGGGGAGCATTCACTTTATAATTCTTGTAGGAAGTAGTTTTTCTGCCATAAAAGCCCATTTGTTTATCGGCTATTGCAAAATCCGCGATGATCTTCTCCTTGCGTAGCATCCAACTTCCCGCGTCATCACTAAACTCCTGAATAATATAAAACGCCTTAACATAATTAAGATTCGCATCTTCCACTACACTCATCTGTAACTGCTTCACGGCGTAACTGGAATCGGCAATCCAGATATTTCCTTCAAATAATAGTTCCTGTTTACGCTTCGGTTTAAACTGAATTTGATGGCACCAGTGTTCACCGATGTACATACTATCTACCAGATAATATTTATAAAACAAAGTACCGTTATTAGAAACAGGACTAACGAACAGCTTATTGAATAGTAAAATATTGTTATCGTAAATATTAATGTTCTGATACATTTCTCCCGTAAACTGAGAAACGCTGGCGTCCTGAACTCCGGAGACTTTAGACCCTTTAATTATTTCCTTTTTCGTTTTCGGGTTTTTCAAATAATAAAAATCGGAGACACTTTCACTGAAAAATATGGGAAGATTCGCTTTCTCTGTTGGATTGGTGGTATCGATGTTATCAAACACAAATTTCACCGGACGCATGACTTTACTTTTCTTAAAGTCGTCTGTGATGTTATTTAAATCAAATTCCAGTTTATTATAGATCTCGCACTGATATGCATCTAATCGTTCCTTATCGTTTTTGTATTTGTTGGCGTGAACTTTCTTTAACAGCGTGATTGCCGGATTTTCACCCGGCAGAATTACAACTTCATTTAGTTGCACAGAATTAGGAGCAAGGCCGATATTAATTTGCTGCGTTTTGCCCGGTACAATCTTTAGTGTTGTCGGTTTATATCCGATATACATGGCTTTGATCGAATCTACCCGCACTTCAGTAACGATAGTATAATTTCCATCTACGTCAGAAATTCCGCCCACCTTGGTGCCTACCAAAATGATATTCACAAACGGCATGGGCTCGTTTGTTTGGGTGTCATAAATTTTCCCTGAAATACGGGTAGTTTGCGCGCTTGCCTGAACAACAAAACACGCGCAAATAAAAAGACTTACTAATCGAAACAAATTGGGGGATAATCTCACATTTAAAGTTACGGAAACTTTTGTGTGTTACAATTGGAATAACAAAAACTTATTGACGATTTTCCAATGCATCCCAAAACTCTACTGCGCGACGCGTATGCGGAATTACAATGGTTCCACCAACAATATTCGCAACGGAGAAAATCTCAAAAACCTCCGAGCGCGTTACACCTAATTGGAAACATTTTTCAAGGTGATATTTTACACAATCATCGCAACGCAACACCATTGAAGCTACCAACCCAAGCATTTCTTTTGTCTTTGCTGATAAAGCGCCATCCTGATACGTGTTCGTATCCAAATTAAACAGACGCTTCAATACCAGATTATCTTCTGCAAGAATACGCTCGTTCATTTTAGCGCGATAGGCGTTGAAGTCGTTCACTAATTCACTCATAATTATAAGTTTTGTTCAGCACGTTTTTTTTCCACGCGGGCAGCCACCAGAATGCTGGCTTCATACAAGACCCACAGCGGCATAGCTACCAGCATCTGCGTAAAAATGTCTGTAGTTGGAGTAATAACTGCAGATACGATCAGAATGACAATAAGTGCGTGTCGGCGATACTTGCGCATAAAACCCGGGGTGAGTATTCCGAATTTGGCGAGGAAAAATGCCAAAATCGGTAATTCGAAAACTAATCCCATCATCAGCACCAATGTAGTCATCACAGAGATGTACGAATCGATGGTGAAAATATTTTGGATGGACGGATCCACCTGATAATTTCCCAAGAAGTAAATGGCCATTGGAGCAACTATAAAATAGCTGAAGCAAACTCCCATCAGAAACAAACATGATGCATAAAATATAAATCCGCGAGCTGCGTTAATTTCCTTCTCCTGCAACGCCGGTTTTACGAATTTCCACAGTTCGTAAAGCAAGAACGGGAATCCGCAAATAATGCCGGCCACAATTGCTGCCCACATGTGCAACGTAAACTGACCGGTAACATCCGTATTCTGAAATTTAAAATCGAATTTGGTAAAACACAATGCATCACCCATGCCCCATGCTTGAGATATATTGCATAGTGTTTGATACGTCACAAACTGAGGATCGCGGGGACCAAGAATAATTTTTCCGAATAGAATTTCGGGAAACGCAAACGCTACTGCCGCGAAAATGAAAATTACCGCGGCACTTCGCACCAAATGCCAGCGCAATGCCTCCAGATGTCCCATAAAAGACATTTCACCCTTTTCCGCAGGCTCTGATTTTCCGAATAGTGCCATAATGCGTGTCAAAGATATCTTTTTCAACACATACTAATCCGCTTAACTGCGGGTAGCATTAGGTATTATTTCTAAATTCGACTATTTAACCGTTGGCCCTAAAACACATGATTAAATTTCTTCGACAGAACGTAGCTTTTGCTATTGCCTTTGTCATGTTGCAAGTGATGATTATCCTGGTTTACAGTAATCACTTTGACAACCCTTTTCACTTCGACGATTCACATACTATCGAAACCAACGCGGCCATTCGTGACCTTGGCAACTGGAAACGATATTTTACAGATCCTGCCACATCGAGCAGTTTACCGGCTAACCAGGCCTGGCGCCCGGGAGTTACCACGATTAATGCAATTGACACATACCTGAGTGGAGGAACTCCGGACTCATCGGTTTTTCACCGTAGTATTTTTATCAACTACCTCATGATCGGCTGGTTAGTTTTTGCAATACTTTATCAACTCCTGAAATGGTGTTTCCCTAACGGAAAAAACATGCTTTGGGCGGCGTTGCTGGGAACTGCGTTTTATATGCTGCACACCGCAAATGCGGAAACCATTAATTACATCATTGCACGTACGGATACACATTCTACGTTTTTTATTCTGCTGAGTATCTGGTTCTACTTGCTCGGCCGTCAGTACAGAAATTGGTACTTGTTTTTAATTCCGTTAGCGATTGGATTTTTGATTAAAGAACCTGCCGTTACAGTCGGCCCGATTTTGTTGGTTTTGGAATGGTTATTCCACAAGGAGCTGAATACAAAAGGCAAAGCGAAGTGGTATGTTGCTTCGGCGTTTGGCGCGGCTGTTTTTTTATTCATGATCGCACAAGCCAACACTGCGGAAACCTGGACTTCAGGCGGCGGTAAATGGTATCACTATCTCATTACGCAGAGTTTTGTAATTGTGCACTATTTCAACACCTGGCTCATTCCTGTCAATTTAAGTGCTGATACAGACTGGACACTTATTACCAATTTCTTTGATGATCGTGTTTTGGTGGGAGCTGCATTTGTTTTAGGCATGTTTTACATTGTTTGGAGATTACACGAACATGAGCAATTGCGTGGCGTTTCGTTTGGTATTGCGTGGTTCTTTCTTGCACTCGCACCTACAAGTAGCGTTTATCCGTTTGCTGAAGTGTTGAATGACCACCGAATTTTTTATCCGTTTATCGGTTTAACCATTGCCGGCAGCGTGCTGGTGGTGTATGTATTGCAACATGTTCAGGAAGCACGGAAAAAATTTGTAACAGGCGCTACAATAGCCTTGGTGCTACTAGTGATCATGGGTCATAGCTATGGAACTTATCAGCGCAATGAAGTTTGGGGAAGCGGAGAAACTCTATGGAAAGATGTAACTAAAAAAAGTCCCCGAAACGGCCGTGGTTGGATGAATTACGGCAATGCGCTCATGGCTAAAGGCGATATAAAAGGGGCTATTTCTTGCTACGAAAAATCACTGGAAATATATCCGAACTATATGTATGCGCATATTAACATGGGAATTGCGAAGGCGTTTATTAATGAAGACGTTGAGGCAGAAAAATATTTCAAACGATCCACAGAACTAGATGCCAGCAATCCGGAAGGTTATTACCATTATGGTAACTTTTTACTGAGAAAAGGGCGCATAGAAGAAGGACGTGCCTGGCTAATGCGCGGTTTGGAAATAAGTCCTGAACATGCACAGATAAAAGCAGCACTCGCTCCATTTGAAAGTGGACAGATTAAATCACCTATTGATATTGTTTTAGACAAAATCAAACAGGCTCCAACTCCGGAAAATTATGTTGAACTCAGCTTAGCGTATTACCAAGGCGGGCAATACATTAAATCTGCAGAAGCTGCACTGGAAGCAACAAAACTTAAACCGGATTATGGCATTGCATGGAACAACGTGTGCGCTGCGCACAACAAGGCCGGCATGTTCAAAGAAGCGATGGCTGCAGGTGAAAAAGCAGTTCAATTGCAGCCGAATGATCAGTTGGCAAACAATAACTACCAAGAAGCTGTTCGCCTCAACAAGTACTTCACAGAAAAGCAAAGTGAATTAGAAAAAACACCCAACTACAACGGTTATATTCAATTGAGTTTGGATTGGTATAATCAAGGGAATTATGAAAACAGTATTGCTGCAGCAGAGAAAGCAACTCAACTCGACGCCAACCAATTTGCAGGATGGAACAACATTTGTGCTGCCGCGAACAAAATTGGCTTATGGGATAAAGCAATTGCCGCCGGAGAAAAAGCTGTTGCGCTGGACCCAAATTCACAATTAGCGAAAAATAATTTAGCCGAAGCTCAACGCGGCAAAAACAAGGAATAACATTATGATCGTATTAGGATTTAATTGCTACGGACATGATTCTGCAGCGGCATTGATGATTAATGATGAAGTTGTATTTGCCGTTGAAGAAGAACGCCTAAATAGAAAAAAACATTTCGGCGGTGTACCCAAACACGCCATACAAGCGTGTTTAGACGCCGGTAATATTACGCTTGCCGATGTAGATCACATCGCATTTTTCTGGA